>Ga0197142_1000492_pt1 | contig 36273 bp, 33 predicted proteins | sample GBS60_MetaG_FD_148614 | JGI IMG/M metagenome (GOLD analysis project Ga0197142, IMG submission 148614) | Sediment microbial communities from Great Boiling Springs, Gerlach, Nevada, United States - GBS 60_MetaG | ecosystem: Environmental > Aquatic > Thermal springs > Hot (42-90C) > Sediment...
AAGGGAATTTTTTTAGTTTTTCCTCAATCGCCTGCCACTTTTTATTCATAAAATATTTCACAATTGGTAAATATTTTTACTAATTGTAGAATAAAAAATAAAAAATGTCAATAATAAGTCCTTGTTAAATGCAAAACAATAAATTAAAAGTAAAAAAAATCCTTTTACTCCTAAAATTATGCCTAAGTTTATAAAACTTTTATTTGAATTTAAATCTCAAAACCAAAAAACTAATCTTTATGATTTTAAAAAAGCTTATCATCAAGGGCTAACAAAGATAATCATAAAGGAGAATTATTTGGAGTTTGTGGGATAGGTGAAAAATAAAATAACTTATCGTTTTTGCTTCAAAGAAATTTTCGCCTTTAAATTTCAGATTTTTTTATTTTAGTATAATTTTGGAAAATTTTAAAAAATATTTTTAAACAAAAAGTCTTGTAAAATTTCTGGTGGCAATTGTTTCTTGAACCCGTATCCAACCTTGTTTCCTTTCCTCTTCTCCTATATAAGAAGATATAAGCTCAAACTGTGTTTTGACCGGTAAACGTCTCAAATATGGTAATACATTAATACTTGCTTTTAAAAAATTAGTTAAATATTCATCTACTTGATGCTGGGCAATAAAACGGGTTACCTGTTCTTGTATCTTAAACGGATTAAAACCAAGTTCTTTTTCAATCTTTTCAATCGGTATAGGTTCTATAAGTGCTTCATTAATTGCTTGAGCCACAAGTCGTCTATCCCTTAAAGCTAAACCGGTGAAAAAACGAGCCGCGTTTCTTTTTTTTTCTTCAGTTTCAGCTTTGCCGGTTTGACCAAAATCAATTAAAACCAAATCATCTCCGGTTATTTGGCGAGCAACACGATTACTGCCATCGTAGGCTACTAATATATTTCCATCATGTAAATCGGTATGCCAACTACCTACTTCAAAAGCCCGATATAAAAAGTCCTGAACGATAGTTTGACAAACAGATTGAACATCAATTGATTCCCTTATTGAAGTAATTTCCGGGGGGAGATTACGAGAATCGACATCAAGCCTTAATTTTGATAATTCTATATATCTATCCTTTGGTAGAAGCTCTGATAATATAACCAAATGTTCTTTAGGAGGACTAACACCTTCCCTAGACGAGAGATGTCGTTCTTTTGGCATTTCAACCGTTCTAATACCACCCCGTCTCATTCTACTTTCTTCTGGTTCTGCCTGACGATAATATATAACATTTTCTATCTCGCGTTGTGTCTGTAATTCTTCCTCTACTAGTTTTTCTATCTGTTGCCTTATTGATTCTGTTTCCGTCTGAAGATAACCAGAGTTTTTTAAGCATTTTAGCATATGTCCTACCGCATCAAAATCTCTTCGCCAATCTAACTTTACTTCCGGTCGCAATACTTTTGCAAATTGTTCTTCTCCGGAAGGTGTCTCAATAATATAACCACAGGCAGTTGATGCCGCACCAGCTAAATCCTTAATTACATAATCCTCTGATAATCCTTCTTGCAAAAAAATATCGGCAACCATCAGTTTCGACATCGGTTTAGTCGCATGTTTCAAAGAAGCCATTTCGCTTCCCCAACCCTTAGGAATAAGTTCATCAATCTGTCCCAATTTTGCTCCCAAAATTCCAATTGAAGACAAAGCTGCCTGAAGAAAACGGGATCGAACTCTATTTTTATCAGGATCGTTAAAATCAATTTTTGGTAGTTCTGATAGTAAATTAAAAAGAACAGTTGCTCGTCTGGGTGGTTCAAGAGCTTCAATAAGTGAATGTGCCACCACATAAGCAACTTCTTTTGATTTTTTATCCCAGTCTCCATTTCTAAATGCTATCCCTAAAATATCATCAATAAAAGCATGCATCTGACTACCATCAAAATTTCTTTTTGCTCTGTCGGTAAAATCTAAATCGTTGGTTTCTACTGGTTCCTCAAGAATACCATTATCCCCAAGAGCAAGATCAAAAAAAAGTTCGCGACGCAATGGCCTATCTACACTTCCCTCTTCCAAGATAGAATTAAATGTAAGAGAGCTGTTTAGATAATTATTAGTTATTAATTTCGTAAAACCTGTTGGCATGCCGGCTCGCATTAATACGGCATTTCTTTGTTCTTCAGTATATAAAGCCACTGATGAATTTTTAAAAAGAATTTTTTGGACAATTATTCTTTTTATCCGGGGCGGAAGTCTAAGAATTGTTTCTGTTAATATCCGGGTCTCAATATCGGTAATTTTTGCCGATAAACCAGTTTGCTGACGATTTTCATCTTCTTTTTTAATTTTTTTATACGGACCAATCTTCAATTGCTCCATTAAACCTCTGATTAACTTTCTTCCCGCTTTATTATTTGATAAATTGATAAAAAAATCATCAATCATCTTTGCTTGACGCTTATCATCTATTATCCATAAAAGAAACTCTCGTATATATTGGCTTGTTATATGTTTATTAGATTTAATGGTCCGAATAAATTCTAAGGCCGCTCTTTGAGTTAATACTTGTTTATCTAAGGTACCGTAATCATTAACAAACATCAGTGAACGAATTGAAGAAGCATCTCTAACTTTCATTGGATATGCCTCAACGCCAAGGATTAAATAACCATCCCTTACCGCGCTTTTGGAAGGTAGAAATTTAACAATATACTCTATATATTCTTCTCTTGTTGGAAAATGTTTTCTTAATGCCTCATAAGAAATAGGACCTTCTAATATACCAATTTCATTACGCAACATTATGTCAAATATCCCGCTTTTTCCTTGTTCAGAGATAAAACTATTGGCGGATTTTTGAACTAAATCAGCCACAGCAGCTTTCAGTTGATCTCTTTGTTCACCCGAAAATAATTTAACTTTATTTTGAGCGGTTTTGATAGCATAAAGCATTAATGCTTCCTTTAATAGACTATCAGGCATATCTTCAATTAAACTTATTCGATCAGATAAAATCTTTAATTCTGCTTCTAAACCGGTAATCCCCTGCTGAGACAATCGATCTCGGTAATTTTTAGAAAAAGGACTGAGAATAGAATAATCTCTTTCTGATTTAATCAATCTAGACCATGATTTAACCGCTAAGCTTTCTCCTAAATAAAAACCGACAAAAGGATCATTGATAAAATCTTCGCTTTGAGGAATAAAATCAAGACTTAATAATTGGCTTAATGATTGTTCATCTCCTATTTGTTGATCATAAACTCTTCTCAAACCAAAATCACTAAAAGCTTTTACAGCTATCTGATTAATGACTCCTTCATAATATTCTTTTCCGGGATGATTACTTAACTCTTTTTGAAATTTGTAATGGGAACTCCTTTCTATAATTAGACTTATACAATAATCTCTATATGAACAAGCAGGCAGCTTCATAATTGCTTCAATTAATTTTAACGAATCATCTAAGTTAAAAGGGTGATAGAGTTGCTCTCTATAATCTCCCTCCGAATCAACTAAGCGTAACCGCCACGGCAAAGACAGTTCCGGTACAAAATAATATTCCTCTTGCGAATCATAATATAAATATGGCTGCTTTACAAAAGCAATAAGACTTTCCCATTTATCAACTTCAAACGGAGTATAACGATCTTTATTCAAATCCAGTATTTCCCGTACTTTTTTCTCTACTATTGTTGTTGGATAGTTAAGATCTTTAAGAATTCTAAGAATGTTTACATCCGCTCCTTGATTGCTCATTCCTGCGATATATAAAAAATCAGAATGCCGTTCTTTTGTTTTTTCAGAAAGAGCGATTGTCCCCCCCTCTTTAACAAATTCAAATATAAAATCAAGCTGTTTTAAAGCACGCTCTGGCATAGGTAATCCTTCAAATAAATCTTCGCTATTAAGTTGAACACCTTCCCTTTGCTCATTATTATAAACGCCTGCTTCTTCTAACAAAGCTATTTTTACTTTTGTCTCATATAATCTCTGGCAAAGAGCAGAAATATCAATATCTTGATAACTAGGAGAAAGGGGAATTGTTCTTAATAATGCCATCGCAAAATCATAACTCATCCGAAGTTGAACTGCTTCTTCGTAAGTAAAATTTCTTTTTTTATAAAGATAATTATTGTCCAAAATATCTCTGCTATTACGAATAATTGATCCTTGAAATATCTGTTCATAGGTAATTTTTCCTTCCTTAATAAGTTGTTGAAAATAGGCAATCTTCTCTTGAGTAGAAATCCCCGAAGTTAAGATTAAACTTTGTAGGTGCTGTCGTTCAAAATTAGATGCTTCGGCAATAATTTTCATCTTCTCCCAATAAAAGTTGGGGTGGGATTGATCTTCTGTTATTTCTAATGCCTCAAACAACGAGGAAGGAGAAATAATATCATTTCCTATTACCGGAATTGTCGACCGACGATGCTTAATTAAATCGACATAACCATCAGCATCTCTCTTTTTTGGAACTAAAGTATAATAAGTATTGCCATATTTATCCTTTCTTTGTTCGTAATCAATTTTGCCATGATAGACGCGTACTTTATCTATATTTCTTCCCAAGCTAATTGCTTTTCCCAAAATAAGATCGTAAGGGATTAATCTCGAATTCTTATTTAAGTATACTCCAAATAATTCACCTCCAAAAGAGGGCGCTATCCGGAAATTAAAAAAATCAGACGTTAAAGTTGATTGAAACGGACTGATTTCCTTCGGAAATTTGTCCATCAATGTTTCTGATGTTGTTTTTTTTGATGTAATAAGTTGATCTATAACTTTATGCTCTTTGCCAAAGGGGTAACCACCACGAATCTCTCCATAATTGATTAAAAATAACTCTTCAAGCAGTGCTTGTTCCTCTGGGGTCTGTGAATACGAACGTCCGATTTGTGATATTTTTTCTTTTAAACTTTTATGATAAGCTTGAGTGAATGCGTCATTACCAAAAACAGAATCAAATTTATTAAAAATATTAACGTTTCCAAAATGAGCCTCAACAACTAATCCCGCCCGATAATATCGGGTTGCCTCCAATAATGAAGCTATCTGTTGAGAAGTCATTTTACTCACTGATACGCTCAATAAAGAATCATCGGGAAAAATTTTTTTCATTCTGTCACTAACAAGACTTTTTAATGCAGGATTAATATAAAACCTACCAAAAGCATCTTGTAATTTTTTTAAGTAATGATGAAAATCTCTTACACCAAATTGCTCAAGTTTTTTTTGTAACGCCGGCGCTGAGGAAAAATCACCGGCTAACAAGGCAGGGATATTAATTTCTTGTCTGTTTTCCAATATATAATGTAATAAATCTTTTAGCGCTTTAGTTTTTTCTTGCGACTCCTTTTCCCATTTGGCATCAAGTTGGACTTGCTGTTTTTTTCGTTCTTCTTCAGTTAAAAGATTGCCTTTTTTATCATAAAACGGCGCATATTTTCTCTCTGTTTCCAATTCCGGCTCGAGGTTTTCACATCCATCAACCATTGCATAAACCGCTTCTTTTGCTTTCTCATAAATATTTGGTTCATCAACCGACTCAATTCTTCTTGCTACTCCACCAACTATAATATGTTCTCCTCTATAAGAATTTTCTTCCTCCCCGATATAATTTCTAACATCTTTTCTTGACGGATAACCTTTTATAAATCTTAATGACTCATTCCTTTTATCACTTTGATGACGAACTTCGGTGCAAATGGCATCAACTAAAACTGAAACCCTATCAAAATCTTCATTTTCGGCAATCGCCTTTGTCAGTTCAGCTCGACGAAAAATTTCATACCCCATCATTGCTTCAGTTAGCTCTGTGATATTTTGGGCACTATTAACTGCCTCAATACAATCATCGCGAGTTGTTAACATCACTCGTCTCTGACGATCTTCTACCCACTCTCTCATCTGTTTATCAATATCATTTATTAAATCAAAAGCAATGGGAGTATAATCACGGGTTTGATTGGGTATTAAACTTTCTTTACTACTAAGTAAATTTATAATCACCAAACGACGATTTTCAGAAGGAGGATGAGTGGGAAAAAATGCGGGTTTTTTTTCATCTTTTTCTACATCACCACGTAATTTTTCTCCTTTTTCTAAATATATTAAAAAATCTTCAATATCAATCATTGCCCGCGGATTGTAGCCCGCCTCTGCCGATAAAATCACTCCCTGAGTATCACAATACTCTTCATTCATATATCTTTGTTGTGCTTCCTTATCGGTGTGACTTAATTCATGAGCCAGTAACCCAGCGATATGATCTTCTGAAATACCGGAAAGATGTTTTACTTCCCTTAAATACTTATCTAACATTGAAATAAGACCTGCTTCAATAACAACCATTCTTCCATGCCGAAAGGTCCATGCGTTTATCTTATCACGTAAAGTAACATAAACCTGATATTGTTCCGCGCCTTCTTCACGATTTAAACCACCACGCTCTCTTAATCTTTTTTCTGCTTGTCCTAATCTTTTTATAACTCTTTCCATAACCCTATACATTTTATGCTCTTGGCTAAGCAAAACTTTTTGAGCTTCAAGATCATAAACCGCGATCTTACCCAATCGCCTTCCATTTTCCATCATTTGACGCTCATAATAACGATCCGCTTGCTTCTTGGCTTCTTGATAAGCTTCTCTGCTTGTAAGAGAAGAAGGTATCCATTCTCTTTGGGTTGGTAATATTTGAATATCAGGTCGGTTTTTCTCATGCCATTGAAGCCTACCTACTAATCTATCTAAACGTTGCCAATCTGTAGATGGTAAATCATTTTTTTGTTGACCTTGTGCTTCACTCATATCACGATAATAATAATAATAAAATCATATAACAAAATTCTTAAAAATTAAAATCAAAAATTATCTTTATTCAATCACCTAACCCTTTAGCAATACCTTGACAAATCTGCTAAAATTGTTTATCATTAATTTCAATGTTATACTTTTATCGTTTAATGTTTCTTTTAATTTTTGGTTGTTAGATGTTAGAAGTTAGATGATTTTTAACGTTCCACGTTACATGTTCAATTTTAAAAGTTATTTTTAAAAATTATTTGTTAGTTGTTAGATGTTAGATGAGTTATGAACATACACTATCAACCTACAGAAGATAATAACAACCCTTTGGAAAAATATACTATTAATTTGAATCAAAAAGCAAAGTTAGGAAAACTTGATCCAGTCATTGGTCGCGATGAAGAAATAAGACGATTAATCCAAATTTTATCGCGAAGGATTAAAAACAATCCAGTTTTATTGGGAGATCCGGGTGTTGGAAAAACGGCTATTGTTGAAGGATTAGCGCAGCGGATCATTGATGGCGATGTGCCGGATACTTTAAAACATAAAGAGATTTTGTCTTTGGATTTGGCCGGTCTTTTGGCTGGGGCTTCATATAGAGGTGAATTTGAGCAAAGATTAAAAAAACTGCTTGAGGCAATTGAAAAAAGTGAAGGAAAATATATTCTTTTTATCGATGAGCTTCATACCTTGGTTGGAGCTGGTGCCGCCGAAGGGGCCGTTGATGCTTCCAATATGTTAAAACCGGCTTTAGCTCGAGGAACACTTCATGCCATCGGGGCAACCACTGTTAAAGAGTACCGTCAATATATTGAAAAAGACGCGGCTTTGGAGCGCCGCTTTCAACCAATCTATGTTGATGAGCCAACCCCGGAAGACACCTTAACTATTCTTCGCGGTATCAAAGAAAAATACGAGGTCCATCATGGAATAAAAATCTCTGATGATGCTTTAATTGCGGCCGTTAACTTATCGGTTCGCTATATCACTGATCGCTATCTGCCTGATAAAGCGATTGATTTGATTGATGAAGCCGCTGCTTCTGTCAAAATTGAAATTGATTCAATGCCGACTGAACTTGATCAGATAAAAAGAAAGATCTTTCAGCTTGAAATAGAACTTGCCGCCTTAAAAAAAGAAAAAGGATTAGAGGCACGAAAAAGAGCCTTAGAGATCGAAAAAGAAAAACTGCAAAAAAAATTTGATGAGTTAAAACAAAACTGGGAAGAGCAAAAAAAGATTGTTTCTCAATTACAAAAACTTCGCTTGGAAATTGACCAGTTAAAAAATGAGTTGGAAAAAGCAGAAAGAGAAGTTTTGCTTGATAAAGCCGCTGAAATCAAATACGGCAAACTTCCTTCTCTTGAAAAAAAACTTAAAAGTGAAGAAGAGAAATGGAAATCGATTCCCAAAGAAGAAAAACTTTTAAAGGAAGAGGTAACCGATGATAATGTGGCAAAAATTGTTGCCCGCTGGACCGGTATTCCCGTCACTCGTCTGCTTCGCTCTGAAGCTGAAAAATTGGCCCATCTTGAAGATGAATTAAAACAAAAAGTAGTTGGTCAGGATGAGGCTTTGGTAAGAATCGCCAAAGCCATCCGTCGATCACGCGCCGGACTTTCTGAGGAAGGACGCCCCATTGGTTCGTTTTTATTTTTGGGACCAACCGGTGTTGGCAAAACTGAAACCGCCAAAGCCTTATCTTATGCTCTTTTTAATGATAAAAAAGCAATAATTCGCATCGATATGAGTGAATACCAAGAAGCGCATACCGTTGCAAGACTTATTGGCGCCCCGCCCGGCTATGTTGGTTTTGAAGAAGGAGGACAACTAACTGAGGCGGTGCGCCGGAAACCCTACTCGGTTATTCTTTTTGATGAGGTGGAAAAGGCTCATCCGCAGGTATTTAATATATTTTTGCAGATTTTTGATGAAGGAAGATTGACTGATGGACGGGGCCGAACTGTTAATTTTAAAAACACAATCATCATCTTAACTTCGAACTTGGGATCTGAAATTTACCGCGAAGAAAAAGACGAAAAAAAACAAGAACAAAAAATTTTAGAAAAAGCACAGAAGTTTTTCCGCCCGGAAATCATCAACCGACTTGATTCGATTATAATTTATCATCCCCTAAATTTAGGGATGATGAAAAAGATTGTTGACTTGCAGATTAACCTTTTAAAAGAGCGACTTAAAAAACAATCGCTTGACCTTGAAATTTCTGATAAAGTCAAAGATCATCTTTTAAAGGTTGGTTTTGATGAGGTCTATGGCGCCCGGCCTTTAAAACGGGTAATCAATGATCTTATCACCGACGAAATTGCTTTGCAGATTGTTGAGGGAAAAATAAAAGCAAATGATAAAATTATGGTTGATTTAAAAAACGCAAAAGTCACCATTGAAGTAAAAAAACCAAATTAAAAATTTAAATTTTTATCAAAGTTTCCTTACCCTTATTATGACAACAAAGGAAAACCGTCTTAACCACTTGAAGAAGAAAAGGAAATAAAGAACTAATAAGACAGGGGTGGATTATTTTGTTTCCTGCTTTTATTAAAAAAGAAGATAACAACGATAATAATTATTATCAATAAAATAATTAATATAAACATCGGTAAAAAAGATGCTGATTGTGTTAGGTTTTTATTTTCATTAATCCCGGCTAATTTTTTATCTTTTTCCTCAATAATGTTGTTTTGAGAATTTCCGTTTGATTTTTTAGAAAAAATTATTTCTTGGCTTTTTTTTGTTAATAAATTAGTATTTTTTCGTTTTAAAAAGGAATCATTATAACTGACAAATTCTGAAGTGGAAAGAAAAACGGGGCCATCGGTTTTTCCTGATGGTAAAAAAGCTAAGTCATAACTAAAAGTTGGTAAGTACCGTGTCGGAATTTTAAAATATCCTTTATCATCTGCTTCAGTTATATAAATAACATCCTCATTCCCCTGTTGTCGATAGCCAACTTTAGCAAAAGGCAAAATTCTTTTGAGGGAATTATAGGCATAACCTTCTACATAATTGAGAATGGGCTCAAAAACCTTATCCTCAATAGCATCAAAAACTGTCTTTCCGGTTAAATCAACTTTTTTATAAACAACAACCAACTGATCAACCGTGCCGTCATTTTTTAACGGATAATTTTCATTACTCAAATTTATTTTCCAATAACCCAGTTTATCAGCGGTTGTTGAAACAACTGTTTTTTTACTTTCCTTTGCCTGAAGAGAAACAATTGTTAAGGGATGGGTAACAATTCCATAATAAATGGTTTCTAATTTTTCTCTATCCAACCTAAAAGCAAAGTAAACCGTTTTTGGTTGGCTTCGATAAATTTTTTCAGTTGAAAAAAGAGGTGCATCACAATGAACCAGTTTATTGTATTCAATAATTTTATATAAATCAAGGTAAAGAGGAACCGGCTGATTATAATCGTCTTTTACATCAACATCACAATAATAGGCTTTTGAATAATTTGGATTGACATCGGTAATTTTCACCGGCCAAGAATATCCCGGCGGAAGTGTTTTTGGTTGCAAATAATAAATACCGTTGGGAACCCAAAAATTAAATTCACCGTTTATTTTTACTTTTTGAGGATTGATTAAATTCGGATAAATAAAAATTTTTTTTGAGCTGTCAAGGAGAGTTATTTCTCCTTCCGGTATCGGCTCCAAACTTTGAGCGTCAAAAAAACGACCTTTGGGATCTTGCAGTTTTTCCCGCCGATTTTCCAGCGAGCTGCCCTGCTCCCGTCGCTCTCGGGGAGAAGGTAAAGCAAAAGTGGGAATATTAAAATTAGATGCAATTCCTTGCTGAAGACCGGCGGGGGTGATTGAAAGAAATAAATTTGCATCACCGGCTCCGGTTCGCGTCTGTTCTAAATATATGGCATAAAAAAAATGAAGTGTTGCTTGGGGTGTGTAGCTGCGAATAATTACATTTTCTAAAATACCATTGGTATTTGTTTTAATCGGATTTTGTAAAGCCTTAAATTCATGACTGGAGTCTTTTGCCAATATATCTCCCCCCGGATATGAATTTAATAAATTATCCAAGTCTTCTTGCCCCGTAGTACAACGGGGACCATTATCGGTAAGAATACAACCAATAATATAAATGTCTTTACTGGGAGGTAAACCCTCAGCATAAAGACCCATTTCATGATCTTTTCGAGAAGGATCAGGGTGGTTAGATATATTTGATGGATAAGGAACGCAGTCAGGATCTTCCGGATCTTCACAAGGCTGATAAACAGCAACGATATCCAAAGGAACAGGATTGCTTTTTAAAATAGTCTGCCCTTCCCGGGCAAAAACCTTAAAACAACCAAACAAATAAATAAAAAAACTCAAAAATAATAATAAAAAAATGGTATTTTTTTTATAAATTTTCATAAAATGAGTATAATTTTAATTTACTATGTTATCATATTATTGTCAATTAATTGACTAAAAATATGGTTTTGCTCCTTCCCCCAACCCACAATCAGCGCATGATAATTTTGGAAAAGAAAGATATCGCAAGGGAGGCTCTTCATAAAAAAATGTTGCAATAAATCATAAGTCTTTAAAATTTTGATACGATCGCGGTGTTCTTTTAAAGAGTTAAAAAAATATTTTTCGGCAAATTTCTGGGTATATCTATCAATAACAAATATTGGTTTTTCCAAAGCATAAAGTAGAATCGTATCAGCCGTTTCTTTACCCACTCCTTTTTGATTTAATAACTCCCTTCTTGCGTTTTCCAAAGAAATTTTTGAAAAATTTTCAAGACCGCCATAGTCTTCAATAATAAACTTCGCCAGTAAAAATAATCTTTCTCCTTTTTGATTAAAAAATCCAGCCGGACGAATAAGTTTCTTTAATTCCCCAAAATTTTTTTGACCAAAAACATAGATTGATTTTAAGTTATTTAAACCTTGTTTTTTTAGATTTATCATTGCTTTTTCAACATTTTTCCAAGAAGTATTCTGGGTTAAAATCGATTCAATCACAATCTCTTCTTTAGTTGACGGCTTGCCATTTTCAAACCAAGGCCAGGGGCCCGGAAATCCCAATTTTTTAAGAAGAAAAAAATAAAGTTTTAAAACCTTATTTATCTGCCAAAGACTTTTTTTTAAATTAACTCTTATTCTATCTTGACAGCGATCGCATTCAAAACAGAAACTTACCCCTTCCTCTTTTAATCTCAAATATTGCCCTTTTAATCCCCCAAAAGCATAATTTTTGGAAAGACTGCCATCGGCAAAAACTACCCGATGACAAGGGACTTTTTTTGGGTCTTTGTTTTGATGAAGAATTTTGCCGATTAATCTTGGCGATTGCAATGTTAATATTTCCGCCACGTTACCATAAGTTAAAACCTTACTTTTGGGAATTAAAGAAACAAGATGATAAACTAACTTGTAGTTAAAACCGATATGTTTGGATATCATTTTAAAATCAGATATGCATTCTTATTTTTTCGGCAATTTTATTTAAGGAATCATTATTAATATTTTTTATTTCCGGCACAAATTCTTCCTCGCCTTTTTGCCGCGGCATAATATGAATATGGGCGTGGTGTATCTGCAAACCATGAGTAACATAAGTGATAAAATAAGGATTAAAAGCCTTCTGCATTGCTTTGGTTACTTTCAAAACCACCTCCCAAAAAACTCCAAAATTTGGCACATCATAAACCCATCGATAATGCTTTTTGGGAATAACCAATGTATGTCCCTCAACCCGCGGATAAATATCCAAAAACGCCAAAAAATCCGAATTTTCATAAATTTTAAAACAGGGCGCTTTGGAAGAAACGATTTGGCAAAAAATACAATTTTCCATAATCTTATATTTTATCTTATCTTTTGATAAAATATATTAAAAATGCTCCCATAGTTCAATGGATAGAATAGAGGTTTGCGGAACCTCTGATGGCTGTTCGACTCAGCCTGGGAGCAGGGGGTGTAGTTCAATGGTAGAATAGAGGTCTCCAAAACCTTTGATGGGGGTTCGATTCCCTCCACCCCTGCCAGATTATAATTTAAAAGTAGACGGCTTATGATAAAAATCAAAGCTATCCATATTAAAAAACCCCAAGAAATAAATTTTATCTTAGCCCAATCCCATTTTATTAAAACTGTTGAAGATGTTTATGAGACTTTGATTGAGGCAGTTGCGGGAATTAAATTTGGTTTAGCTTTTTGTGAGGCCTCAGGAGAAAGAAAAATAAGATGGGAGGGAACCGATGAGGAAATGATAAAATTGGCGATTGAAAATGCCAAAAATGTCGCTGCCGGCCACTCACTTTTAATCTTTTTAAAAAATGCTTATCCTGTCAATGTTTTAAATCGATTAAAAAATATCTCAGAAATTACCCGGATTTTTTGCGCCACGGCCAATCCGGTTGAAGTAATCATTGGCGAGACTAAACAAGGAAGAGCTATTTTAGGCGTAGTTGATGGACAAACACCTTTGGCATTAGAAAATAAAGATGATAAAAAACAAAGGAAAGATTTTTTGCGAAAAATTGGTTATAAGTTATAAAAAATTTATGAAAGTAAAAATTGATAAAGATAAATGCTTGGGTTGTGGCACTTGTGTGGCGATTGCTTCCCAAGTCTTTGAAATTGCTGAAGATGGAAAGTCAAAAGTTAAAGAAGGTGTTGATTTAGAAAAAAATAAAGACCTAATCATCCAAGCCAAAGACAACTGCCCCACCCAAGCAATTAAATTTGGGGAGTGAATAAAAAATATTATTATTTCTAATCCAAATTAAAAATATGAAAAAAGTCTTTATTGAAGAGACCTCAAAAATGATTGGCAAGGTGATCGAGCTTTATGGTTGGGTTGCTTCAAAACGGGATCATAAAAACGTTGTTTTTATTGATCTTCGTGATCGAAGCGGTGTAGTTCAGGTGGTTGGTGGAGAAGAGTTTAAAAATTTATCCAATGAAGATGTTATTTATATCAAAGGCTTAGTTAAAAAACGACCAAAAAACTTAGTTAATCCGAAAATCAAAACCGGCGCGATTGAAATCGAAACCAAAGAACTTAAAATTTTAAGTAAAGCCCGGCCCCTGCCTATTCCGGTTGATAACGACGGTTATCAGATTGATGAAGATATTCGTTTAAAATACCGCTATTTAGACCTGCGACGAGAAAGATTAAAGCGCAACCTAATCTATCGTCATCGGTTGATTAAAGAAATTCGCAATTTTATGGATGAAATAAATTTTATCGAAATTGAAACGCCAATTTTAACCAAAGCCACGCCGGAAGGAGCCCGTGATTTTATTGTCCCATCCCGTCTTCAACCCGGAAAGTTTTATGCTCTTCCCCAATCACCGCAACAATATAAACAACTTCTGATGGTTTCTGGTTTTGAAAAATATTATCAAATTGCCCGTTGTTTCCGTGATGAAGATCCAAGAGCTGATCGAGCCTATGGTGAGTTTACCCAGCTTGATATCGAAAAATCATTTACCTCTCAAGAAGAAATTCAAAAGTTGATTGAAGAACTACTCACCACCGTCATCAAAAAATTATTTCCCGAAAAAAAAATTTATCAAACTCCTTTTCCAAAAATTCCTTATCAAGAAGTAATAAAAAAATATCAATCCGACCGACCCGACATAAGAAAAGAAAAAAACCCTGATCTTTTAGCTTTTTGCTGGGTGGTTGATTTTCCTGCCTTTGAATGGAAAGAACAAGAAAAAAGATGGGATGCCACCCATCATCCTTTTACTTCACCCAAAAAAGAAGATCTGCCGCTTTTAGAAAAAGGCGAGTATCGTAAAGTAAGAGCCGATCAATACGATTTGGTTTTAAATGGCTATGAAATCGGGGGCGGATCAATAAGAATAACTAACCCTCAACTTCAAGCAAAAATTTTTGAAATTATGGGTCACAGCAAAGAAAAAGTTAAAGAGAAATTTGGTCATCTTCTGGAGGCATTTTCCTATGGTGTTCCCCCTCATGGGGGGATTGCCTTGGGGCTTGATCGCCTGCTTCAGGTTATCCTCAACGAAAAATCAGTGCGTGAAGTAATCGCTTTTCCCATCTCATCAGGTGGAAAAACTGCGGTGATGGAAGCCCCATCTGAGGTTGATGAAGAACAGTTAAAAGAATTGGGGATTGAGGTAAAAAGATAAAGATAAATTATTCATGTAAACATAGTGTAAAAATTGTGTAAAAGTTGTTTTTTATCCATTAGAAATTAGGTCAATTAGGTTGATTTGATTTTCATAATTTTAACTTTTGATTTAAAGTTTTGACTTTTGAGTTTTGAGTTTTTTATCATATGCGCCCAAAATTTATTTTAATTTTTGTCTTTTACACTCTTCTTTTTCTTTTTTATCCGGGAGATTCTTTTCATTTTCATATTTTTTCTTATAATAGGGAACTTTTTAATGAAAACGGGGTCAAAAAACCAATAAAACTTTCGCCTATCCCCTACTTAAGGACCCAAACTTTCCCCTATTTAAACGCTCAAGGAATTTATGTCGTTTATCTTCCTTCTTTTACACCAATTTTAGAAAAAAATCCCCATCAAAAATTTTTACCGGCATCAACAGCAAAAATAATTTCCGCATTGGTGGCTTATGATATTTATAAACCCAATCAAATTATTGAAGTTAAAAAAACAATCAGTGAAGGGCAACTGATGGGACTTGTTCCCGGAGAAAAAATAACCGTAGAAAATTTAATTTATGGCATTTTGATCCATTCCGGCAATGATGCGGCTTATGTTTTAGCTGAAAACTTTGGCTATCAAAAATTTATTGATCTTATGAATAAAAAAGTTAAGGAATTAAAAATGAAAAATACCCATTTTACTGATCCTGCTGGTTTAAATAACGATCAAAACCAATATACAACTCCTTTTGATCTGGCTTTAGCGGCAAGAGTCATTCTAAATCACCCGTATCTTTCAAAAATAGTTGCCATAAAAGAAATAATTGTCTCTGATGTTGATTTCAAATACTTTCATCGATTGGTCAATGTTAATAGGCTTTTGGGAGAAGTTCCGGGTATTGGTGGTGTAAAAACCGGCTATACACAAGAAGCCGGTCAAAACTTAGTTTCTTTTTATAAAAAAAATAACCATCAGTTTATTATTGTTATTTTAAAAAGTGAAGACCGCTTTTTAGACACAAAAAACATCATTGACTGGATTGAGTGGAATATCGATTTTTTTCTTCCTGAATAAGATAATCCGAAGAAACTGCCGGAACATATGCCGCAAACTGATCTTCTCCGATAAAAAGATAAACCGGCTGAAGATATGGTTGATAAAAATCAGGATCAAAATATGAAAATACCATACTTTTAATTACCACTTCTTTTTGATTTTTGGGATTTGATAAAATGATTCCTTTTCCTTTTTTCAGTTCTTCCCATGCTAAGTTGCCGGTTTTAACCGGATAAATTCCTGTCTGATCCTTTGATTTTTCAAAAAATTTAATTTGTGCCCGTAAAATTTTAAAATCGCTTGGATAAAAAACCATTAGAACGAAGTTATGACTATTGGGAAATTTTGGTGAAATGAAAGCGATATCTCCAACACTTGGTCGAAAAAAATCAACCTCTACCATATTTGCCAATTGAGGCTTTTCAACAACTGAAAAAGTGTTTAAATCCGGATTATAATAAAAATATATAATATTTATTTTTCCAACACTCAATTCTTCCGGATAGCGATTAACCGATTTTAAAAAATCAATCGCCTTGTTTTCAATTTCCTTCGGGGAAGGAATAATTGTTCCCTCAAATAACGAAGACTGGGAAGAAAATTGATAATCATAAAAAAAATTATAATTAGTGATATCAATTTCTAATTTTTTCTCATTATCAGAAAAAACCGCCGTCTCTCCTTTGAGCTGATGTTTGATAATTTCGGTATCAAAACCAAAACTTTTTGCCATTAAATAAATATTTTGACGATAATTTAATTTCGCAACAGCCGGTGGTAAAAAAAATACCTCTGCGGCAGAAGTAGCAGTAATCGGTCTTCCTTCAATTGTGTCTAAAACAAAATTAAGCCCGGCGGAATAAGTTGCATTTTCTACTTTTGGTGGGGTTATTTTTTGAAAAATGGGGTTAATATTAATTGTTGATTTTTGTGGCGGAGTATAAAGAAGAACTATTATTTTTATTATATAAAAAAAAATTAAAAGCAGTAAAAAACCAATAATGCCAAAAGGCAAAAACTTTCGGCTATAATAAGAAAGTTCTGTTAATGTCATAAAATGATTATATATTAATTTAATTTGATTTTACAATTTTTATAATTAATATCTTGCCTAATTCGAAAAGGGAAAAAATATAATTTTAGGAGTAACTTTCCAATTCTTCCTGTGATTCTTTTTTAGTTTTTCTGCAGGGGTATTTTATGAGGTAAACTTATTTTTTTAACGCTTCAATTCCCGGAAGAGTCCCCTTTTCAATATACTCAAGCATTGCTCCTCCTCCGGTTGAAATATGGGTAATTTTTTCCAAATACTCTTTTTTGGAAATGGCAGCCAAAGTATCACCTCCGCCAACAACCGAAACTGCTTCCTGATTTTGGGTAATTGAATAGTAAACAAAATCAGTCCCTTCCCGAAAATTTGGATTTTCAAAATAGCCAACCGGTCCATTCCAAATAATAGTTTTTGCCGAAGCTAAAATATGTCCGATTTCCGCCAAAGTTTCCGGACCTAAATCAAAAACAGAAAAACCCTTAGGAATCTTATCAATTTTAACCACTGTTTTTTCTTTACTCTCCCTATCATAAGCAACAACAACATCTTTTGGTAAAACAATATGGGGTTTTTGACCTGTTTGTTGGGCTAAAAATTTTTGAGCGGTTTGGGTTGCCTCATATTCACAAAAACTATTGCCAATTGGATAATTTTGAGCGCATAAAAACGTATTAGCCAAACCACCGCCAATAATTAAATAGTCAACTAATTTTGATAGTTTTTGTAGAAGATTAATTTTAGTTGAAACTTTTGCTCCTCCAATAATCGCCACCACTGGTTTTTCTGGATTTTTTAAAATTTTGTCCAATATCATAATTTCCTTTTTAAGAAGCAATCCACCATATGCGGGTAAAAATTTGGGGGGGCCGATTATTGAAGTATCGGCTCGGTGACAAACCCCAAAAGCATCATTAACATAAATATCAGCTAATGAGGCTAATTTCTGAGCAAAAACAGTGGAATAATTTTTTTCTTCGGGAAAAAAACGAATGTTTTCCAAAACCACAACCGGCTCTTTTTTTTCTTTAACTTCCTCCGGCGTTTTAGCTAAAGCAATCAGAACATCTTTTAAATAATCTTTTAATTTTTCGGTTACCACCTTTAAAGAAAAATTTTCATCATATTCCTTTGGCCGACCTAAATGAGAAATTAAAATCAGCCGGTTATTGTTTTTTAAAAGATAATTAATGGTTGGTAAAGCCTGAGTAATACGGGCGTCGTTGGCGATTGAGTGATCAGGATTTAAAGAAACATTAAAATCAACCCGAAGAAGAATCGTTTTACTTTTAATTTCTACTTCATCAATGTAAATGATTTTTTTCATTTTTTTATTATCCATACATTTTATTATAGAACCAAATCAAATAATTTTTCAAATAGATTAGGAAGATATAGAATATTTAGAGTGGATAACAAAAAATAAATCTATTAAAATAATAAAATAAAAAAGAAAGAAAGTTAGAAAAATGAATAAAAATCTGTTAATTCCCATCATTTTCGTTTTGGCAATTGGCGGACTTTTTATTCTAAAATCATCCCAAAAACCAGTTGAAAAAAAAGCTATCCAAGCGATTGGTTCAAAAAAGGAAAAACCCAATTTTCCAATTTATCCCGGTGCCAAAGTTGATGAGGAAAAATGCGGCAAAGATGCGTTTTATGTGGCGGAAAAAAGTGCTTCTTTTGTCAAAAATATCTGTCAATTTTTGCAAAAAAACGGCTGGCGGCTCAATCATCCTGACTACCCAAATTGTGAGGCAATTAAATCTTTTGGCGGTGGCTACAATTACGATAAAAACCAAGAAAAAATTGCCATTTCGGTGATAAAATATGGCGAAGATGGCACTTGTTATTGGGTTTTAAAACGATAAAATGAACTTGGTTGATCGCTGTCTTTGTCAAAAAAAATCATTTTTTAAGCCAATAATTATCTACAAAAACGGTGATCTTTTTAAAGATTATCAAGGGGTAATTATCGGTCGTTGTTTAATCTGTGGCATTTTAAAAACCTTTCCTAATAAAAAATTTAATCCGCAAACCACTCATTTTGACTATTATGAAAGAAATAAAGAATTTTTTCTTAATCTTTTTCAACCAATTGTTAAAAAACTGCAACAATTTAAAAAAAGCGGCTTGGTTTTGGATGTGGGTTGCAGTTCCGGCATAATGCTGGAAATATTAGCGCAAAAAAACTTTGATGTTTACGGAATTGAAATAAATAAAAAAGCCTATCAAATTGCGGCAAAAAAATTTCCCAAAAAAATTTTTTATGGCTTCTTAGCTGATTTTTTAAAAAAAACCAAACAGCAATTTGATGTTGTCATCTATAATCATGTTTTTGAGCATATTAACAACTTAAACCATGAGATAAAATTAATTAAAAAAATTTTAAAAACCGGTGGAATCTTGGTGGTTGGTGTACCCAACTATCGCAACTTTATCTTCTTTCTTCGCCAAAGGTTTTGGGAATCGCTTCAGCCCAACGAACACATCTGGCACTTCTGCGATCGATATCTAATTAATTATCTTGAAAAGAATAATTTTAAAATTCTTGACCGGTATTATGATAATGACTCAAGAAAAAGCTATCCCTTTATTAAAAGGGTTTATTTTCAATTTCTTATTTTCTTAAATAAAATTTTTAAAACCGGCGAATCAGTTGTTATTTATGCCAAAAAAATATAAAATAAAAATTATCGTTATAATTTAGAAGAATTTAAAGTTTTTAGTTTTTGATTTAGAATTCAGGTTTATTGAGAGTTTAGAGCTTAGTCATTGGGATTTTAGGCAGAAGGCGGTGATAAAAAATGGAAGAAAAAAAAGAAAATAAACAGACAAAACAAAATTCAATCAATCCCGGATTAATTTTAATTATCTTAATTGTTTTGGTTTCGGGTTTTTTTTATTTTAGACAAGGACAACTGCCAAAAACTAATCTTAAACAAACCAACCAAACACAACAGTCAGGCAACCAAACCAATCAAGGCAAAACCGGTGTGATTAAATCAATAAAAGATGCCATCACCAAAAATGTCAGTTTTAAATGCCAATATCAACCGGAAGGAGCCGGTGAAGTTGTCACTATGTATTTTAAAGGCGGAAAAATCCGCTCTGAATTATCATCTGAAAATGAGATAAAAAATATTGCCGTTGTTGATAATAAAAGAGTTTGGAACTGGCAGCCAAAGGAGAAAAGCGGAGTCGTTTTTTCCATTGATCTTTTTAAAGGAAAAGAAGTCCCCAACAATCAATCTTTTGATCAGGAAGAGATGATAAAAGAGGCGGAAAAATATCGGCAAAACTGTCGGATGGAAAACTTTTCCGATTCTCTTTTTGCGCCACCAACGGATATTCAGTTTCAAGATATGGATGAGATGATGAAGGGGATAACTCAAGAATAATATGCTTGTTCTTCATCTTGATATGGATGCTTTTTTTGCTGCAATTGAAGAGCGGGATAATCCCTATTTGAAAGGAAAACCAGTAGTGGTTGGCGCTGATCCAAAAGAGGGGCGTGGTCGAGACGTGGTCTCAACCGCTAACTATGAAGCCAGAAAATATGGTGTTCATTCAGCTATGCCTATTTCCCGCGCTTATCGTCTTTGCCCCAAAGCATATTTTTTACCTGTCAACATAGAAAAATACAGCCGTGTTTCTCAAAATATTTTTGCTATTCTTCAAAAATATTCTTCTTTAATTGAAAAAGTTTCTATTGATGAAGCATATTTAGGATTTAATGAAGAAAAATTATCTGAAGATTTTAAAAAAGTGATTCTTATGAGATGGTTAAAATTTTAGCCCAAAAAATAAAAGATGAAATCTTTGAAAAAGAAAAGTTAACTTGTTCCTGTGGAATCGGTCCCAATAAATTAATTGCTAAAATTGCCTCTGATTATCAAAAACCGAATGGATTAACTGTTGTTAAACCAAATGAAATTGATAATTTTCTAAAAGACAAGCCAGTTTTATCTTTGCCAGGAATTGGGCCGAAAACTGAAAAAGTTTTAGCAAGGTTTAATGTTAAAACAATTAGTGATCTAAAAAAGCTTTCTGTAGAAAAACTAAAATCTTTATTTGGTAAACGAGGCGAGGACTTTTATCATTTTGCCCGCGGGGTCGATAATCGACCGATTGAAACCGCTCATCAAATAAAGTCAATTGGCAAACAAGTCACTTTTGAGAAAGATGTCGACAAGCCAAAAATAATTATCGACGCTGCCTATTCGTTATTAAAAGAGATTTTAGCCGAGGCAGAAAAAGAAAAATTTTCCTTTTCCACTTTAGAGGTGGTAGTTCGTTATTTTAACTTTGAGACAAAGACTGCTCAGATGAAGATTTATGAAAAAACTTTTGCCGACCTTAAAAATCCTTTGTTAAAGCTGTTGTTAAAATTTTTAGGTAAGAAAAAAATAAGATTGGTTGGGGTAAGGGTGACAAAGTCATAAAATCATTTCTGCTATAATTTCCCTAATATGTCGATCTCTCCCATTTTTGAGTCACAAGCTAATGATAAGATAAAAGAAATTTACCAACAACTAAAACAGGCTTTTGGGATTTCGAAGCCGCCGATATTTTTTTGTTATTTAGCCCCTTTTTACGAGTATTTTTCTTATATTACCAATCAAATTATCGCTAATTTAAAAAATGAAAAATTTATTGAGATTATTAACGAAACCAATGACATTATTTTAAAATTAATCAAAGACAGTCTTAAAAAATCAGAAGAGACAAATGACTTTCTTAATCGTTTTAAACACTCACCCCAGTTTTTTTACTTTCAAAAGAACTTAGAGAAAATTTTTGAGGTTAATCTAAAACTGACCTTTATCTTTATTGCTCTTCGTGAGGCGGTCAAAGGTTGGGCGATTGCTGCTAAAAAAATTGGGGCTAAAACAGAATCAGTTGATTTTTCTTCAGAGCCGAAAGTTGATGAAGAAGAGCTTATTTTTAATCTTAATGAAGTTGTTGATTCAAAAGAAAAAACAAAAAACACACAAAACGATATTCAAAGTTTTTCTAAAGCCATTATTAACACTCCTTTTTCGGCAATAGAAAAAGATCTTTTACCTTCTTATCTTCAACTTTGCCGGAATGACTTTTATCTTTTGATGAAGCAAGACAAGTATGTTTTTATCCGCTTGGAGATTGAAAAAATTATTCTTCGATTTTTGAATCTTTTACCAGAATTAATTATTTCTCCAGTTAACTTAGTCATTGAAATGACAAAAAAATATGAAAATTACCCGGATCTTTTATATCTTTTATCCGAACACTTTCCCACAATTGTTATTCAAAGATTAATGTTTAGTGGGTATATGAGGGAGGAGTAAAAAATAAATTAATTAAGATAACTTGCTAATTTCTCAACTAAATCAACAAGTCTTGTTGAATACCCCCACTCATTATCATACCAACCAAAGATTTTTACTAAATTGGAAGCAATTACTTTAGTATAGTTGGCATCAAAAATACAAGAATAAGGTGAGCCTATATAGTCAGAAGAAACCAAAACCTGCTCTTCATAGGCTAAGATACCTTTCATTTTATTTTGCGAATACTCTTTAAAAAGTTGATTTACTTCCTCGGTTGTTGTTTGTTTTTTAGTAATAACCGAAATATCAGTAAAAGAAACAGTTGGGGTTGGCACCCGAAGAGACATCCCATCAACCAACCCTTTTAAAGAGGGAATGACTTTTGCCACCGCTTTGGCTGCCCCAGTGGTTGATGGAATAATGTTTAAAGCAGCAGCTCTGGCTCTGTCGGGTTTTTTACCTGAGTCATCAACTAAATTTTGTGAGTTGGTATATGAGTGAACCGTAGTTAAAAACCCTTTTTCAACACCCAAATTATCTTCTATTACTTTAAACATTGGTGCCGCACAATTGGTGGTGCAAGAAGCCATTGAAATCACGTTTTGATTTTTAAAATCAAAGCTGTCATCGTTTACCCCCAAAACCACAAAAGGCGTTTCCTCATCTTTAGCCGGTGCTGTTAAAACTACTTTTTTTACCGAACCTTTTAAATGTTTCTCTAAGTCTGCCTTTTTTGTAAAAGCACCAGTAGCATCAACAACAATATCAATCCCATACTTATCCCAAAAAATATCATTAATTTCCGGTGTTTGACTGGTAAAAATTTTTTTACCGGAAACAGAAATCCCATCCTCCTCCTCTTTCACCTCCATTTCAAATTTCCGGTAGACAGAATCGTATTGAAGCAAATAAGCAATCATTGAATTGGGAGTTTTTCGGGTATTGATTAAAGCAATATCTAAACCTTTTTTTAAGGCAATCCGGGCAAAAGCCCGACCAATTCGACCAAAACCATTAAGACCGATTTTCATAAGTGTTTTTATTAATATAATAAATTTATTTTATCTTTGTCAAGGGAAAGCATTTATTTTACTATCTCCACCACTTTATCAACTGGCTTGGGGGAGGCAATAATAAAAACTTCTTTTGTTTTTTTGATCGACGGTAAAAAATCTTTACCAACAATCCTGTTTCCATCAATCCAATAAACATCCAAGTCCAAAAAAGTATTTTTATTCCAGAAATTCCGGTAATTTTTATCCTCAAAAACAAAAATCATCCCGTCAGCCCCCTTAAGCTCCTTTTTGCTTCGATAAAACATCAGTCCTTTTTGATGTGCGGTTTTTGTTTTGGCAACAAGAAGATGATAAGTTTTACCTTCAATTTTATAAGAAATAATTTTTTGGGATTTTTTAAAGTAAAAAATTAAAAAAAATAATAAAAAAATAAAAGATAATAGAAAAATATATCTTACCTTTGCCATACAATCTCTTTTATTTCCAAAAAGCGTTTTGGCAAAACTTCTTTTAACATTTTTTCTTTTTCTTCTTCTTTTTGATTAATAATATCCTGCCACAAGGCTCTTCCCGCCAAAAAACCCGATGCGCCATTCTTAACGGCAAAGTAAAGTTTATGTTTAAAAGATAAAAACGAATCTCCCCGGGTTAAAAGAATCCAGGGAATATTTTTTAATACCGATGTAATTTGAAGACAGGCTCCTTCACTTCCCGGATAATCCAATTTAAAAACTGACGGATATATACTTTCGGCTAAAAATCTTTTTACTGATTCAATGATAAAATTTTCCTTCCTTTCTATGGTTTTTTCGTGTTGATAAGTAACAATCTCTAAAAACAGAGGTAAATCAAAATGCCGACAATCTAATAAAACTTTTTTTGCTACTTCCAACTGATATTTTGACGATTTTAAAAAAGGATTAAAATACAAAAGAAGTTTAACTCCCGAAGCACCAAGTTTTTTTAAATCAGATACGGAATATTGAATTTTTGTTATCCGCTCTCCGTCTTCTTCCAAAAAACCACTTTCTTCAATTGCTAAAAGAAAGGGTTTAGAAAAATGAGGGTCAATTAATTTATAAGCCGGTAAACCAAACTCCACATCAATTAAAATTCCGCTTAAATAAGGAAAAAGATTTTTGATAATTTTTGCTTTCTCGCTGATTATTTCATCTTTTGTCAATAAATTAAAACCCTGAGGCGAAAGAATTTTTTTAAAACTTTGCCGATGATCCAAAGCCAGCATTAAAAAAGACTGATTATCCAAAAAAATATTGACATTCATAAGTCATAAAAAAATTTTATCATTTCAAAAATAATTTGGGTATTTTAAAACAAAAATAATATCTAAATTGATTATAATATAAAAGATGAGACGAAAAATATTTCTTTTCTTTTTTTTCTTTATTTTTTTTATTCCCCTTTTTTTTCTTTATTTTTTTTATCGCTCAAAAGCAGCTGCAATAAAAGCCAATATTGTTATCGACACGAAAAAAACGATGGGTAAATTTCCTGATCGTTTCAAAGCTTTAGCCCAAGGCGGAGAGGAAAAAGGAGTAAGAATGCTTGAAAATGTTATTGATCTTGTCGCTGCTCTTTATCCTCAGTATATTCGTATTGATCATATCTTTGATTTTTACGATGTTGTTTCGGTAAATAATCGGGGGGGAATTAATTTAAACTGGCAAAAATTAGACAAAACAATCTGTGACATCTATAATGTTGGCGCCAAACCTTTTTTGGTTTTAGGATATATGCCGGAAATTTTATCAGAAGACGGGACTCTTATTGGTAAACCAAAAAAATGGGAAGACTGGTCGTTTTTGGTTCAAAAAACAATCGAACGATATAGCGGCAAAGAAACCGTTCTTCCCTGTGGGGCTCTTTCTTCATTTTGGAAAACCGATCTGTATTATGAGGTTTGGAATGAACCGGATTTGGAAACTTTTGGTAAATGGTATTACAGCGGTTCGAAAAACTATAACGAGCTTTATTTTTATTCAATAAAAGGAGCCCAAAATGCAAAAAATGTTTATCCGTTTAAAATCGGCGGCCCGGTTACTACCGCTTTATATAAAAACTGGATACAAAAGTTTTTGGATTTTGTTATTGAAAATAATCTGCGGGTTGATTTTTTAAGTTGGCATCATTATTCAAAAAACCCGGAAGACTTTACCGATGATATTATTGCCTTAAACAAATATTTAGCCCATCCAAAATATTATCGCTTTCAAAATTTGGAAAGAATCATCAGTGAATGGGGCTATGACTCAAATCCCAATCCCATCGCCGATACTCAATTGGGTGCCGCTTATACCATCGCCGCAATTCGTAATTTTATTGGTGCCAATTATAAGCTGGCTTTTCTTTTTGAAATAAAAGACGGGGTAAATCCCAGTTGGGGAATTATCACCAATGACGGCAAACCAAAACCCCGTTATCACGCCTTAAAACTTTTAAACGATCTTTCTGATATGCGACTTTTAGTCGAAGGTGAAGGAACCTATGTTTCGGCATTAGCTAGTCTTTCGTACAACCGGATAAACATAGTTCTTGTTAATTTTGATCCTCAGGAAAAAAATATTGAAATGGTTCCGCTTACTATTAAAAATCTTACCAATGGAGAATATTACTTTAAAAAAACCAATCTTTCGGGTGAAGAAACCAAAGAAAAAATCACAATAACCGCCAATCAGATAAAAACTAATCTTCTTATGACTCCTAATTCAATTTGGAAAATTGAATTTGAAAAAATAAATTAGGTCGGAGCGGGCGGACTTGAACCGCCGACCTCAGCGTCCCGAACGCTGCGTTCTTGGCCATCTGAACTACGCTCCGAAATAATATCATTATATCACCAAACATCAAACTTCTAACATCTAAATTTTAAAAAATAAAAAAATCAAAAAGAAAATTAACCTAATTAACCTAATTTCTAATTAACAAAAAAACTTTTATACAACGTTTACACAATGTTTATACTATGTTTAAACATTTATCACTCCATCACTTGTATTATATTTTTCCTATCTTAAAGCCCCAATTTTGATATAGATTGTTATATTAAGATATTCTAAATATGGCTTGACAGAAAGCGAAAAAACTACTATTCTATTATCGTTTTGATAATTATTTTTCTTCAGTTGCTTTTATTAAAGTTAAAAGTTTATGTTGTTTTATAAAGGGGGTGATAAAATATGACTAAAGCCGACTTGGTTGCTCAGGTCGCCAAAAAAGCCGGACTTACCGCCAAAGCTGCAAAAGACGCTGTCACTACTGTTTTCTCTACCATCAGTGACGCGTTAAAAAGAGGTGAAAAAGTGGTTGTTACCGGCTTTGGTACCTTTATGGTACGACGCAGAGCGGCCCGAAAAGGAAGAAATCCGCAAACCGGAGCCGAGATTCAAATTCCAGCCACTAAAACTCCCGGATTTACTGCCGGAAAAAGCCTGAAAAGATTAGTAAAATAATGTGGCTAAGATTTATCAAAAAAGAAGAGGGCGCCGTTTTAGGCGCCCTGTCTTTTGAATTATTCAATCAGTGTTTTTTCATCTTCTGAGGCAATTACAGAAAAACCAACATGAGAGCGTCCGGCAAAAAAAAGTCCCTCACCCACGCCGGCTGACAAAAGAAAATGTTTTTCTCCACCGGTAAGATAAAAAGTTTCGGTAATTTTTTCAACCGAAGCCGTTGATTGTTTTAAAATTATTTGTAAAGAAGAGTTGTTGATGATGGCTTTTCCTTCATCGGTGGATAAAAAATCTTCTACGTCCTGAGTAATGACTGTTAAACCTAAAAGATATTTTCTGGCTCTTTTGGCAAATGAGTGTAAATATGAGGCTGAATCTTTATGTTTAATCAAATACCAGGCCTCATCCACCACCAAAATTCTTTTTCTCTTATCTTTGCGCACCCGATTCCAAATATAATCTAAAATAATATACATTGCTACCGGACGAAGATTTTCTTCCAAATCACGAATACCAAAAACCGTAAAATGATTTTTGATATCAAAATTTGACTGGGCATTAAAAATCCCTGATGCTGAACCCCGGACAAATTTTTCCAAACGATCAGCCAATTCTTTTGCTTCCTGAGTTTCCATTCCTAAAAACACTTTATATAAATCTTCTAAAAGGGGGGGTTCATTTTTAAAGGTTTCCGGATCTTGGGTAATCCCCCGCTCTTGATAGGTTAAAACCAAAGCCCGATCCAGCAAAGCATCCTGCGACGGGGTTAGGTCTCCCATAATTATTCGCATTAAAGAATGAAGATCTAAAATCTTATTGGAAAGCTCATCGGCAGAAGAGGCTTCAACGGTTGATAAATCAAAAGGATTAATCTTATACTGACTGGTGGTCGAAAAAACCACAAACTCTCCCCCAACCGATGAAGCTAGTTTTTGATATTCGTTTTCCGGATCAATAATAATCACATCAACTCCCATCATCAAAAGCCTTAAAGACTCAAGCTTTACCAAAAAACTTTTTCCGCCACCAGACTTTCCCAAAATAACCGCGTTGGCGTTTTCCAAAGTGAACCGATCAAAAATAATTAAAGAACCATCATGCTGATTAATCCCATATAAAATTCCTTCATTTCGCGTTAATGAAGCAGTAGCAAAAGGAAAAGTTAAGGATAAAGAAGTGGTATCCATATTACGCCAAACTTCCAGTTTATCGTAAAACATCGGCAAAGTTGATTTAAAACCCTCCTCCATCTGGAGTGTTGCTTGTTTGGCAATAATAAGAAGTGATGATAAAACTGAGTCAACCTGCTTAGTGATCTGATCCAGCTCTTCTTTGGTTTCGGCGGGAATGGTGATATACAAGCCAAACTGAAAAAAACGCTCTGCTCCTTTGGCTAATTCCGCCTGTAAAGCCAAAGCATCATCCAAAGCAACCTGAAGCGATGGATCAACCACTTTTCCTGCTTTAATATCGTTTTCAATCGTTGCTTCCATTTCGGCAATCTTTCTTTTTAAATCATCCAAAACACCCTTTGTTTCAGTTGGGTAAATATACATTGAAATATAAAGAGGGTGATCAAAGGTAATTAATGAATAAAGCCAATTAGCCGATACATAACGCGGATAACCAACCACATACAATGTCCGATAATATCTTTCATCAATTTTTAAATGATTAAAATCAACCTCAATAAAGGAAGGGGCGATAATATCTTTAGTTGATACTGAACCTTTAGCCAAAAATGAAGCAACTGTTTCCTTTTTGTTATCAACGATGGACTGTTTTTTTGAAAATAAATTAAACATAATTTTTAAGAGTTGGTTAAAACAACATCGGTATAACTTTCAACCGGGGCTAAATTTTTACCGGTGGCTGAGGGATTGTATAAATTATAAAAAAGCTCAACTAATTCCTGTTTTTGTAAAACTGTTCCCGAAAGACCAATCTTTGCTAAAAGCCGCAACAAATGATCGCGCTTGGGATAAAGGGAAGTTTTTGCCCGACTTAAAACATAATCTTTTCTCAACGAAGAAGTATTGGCTCCACTAATACCAAGCTCTAAAGGAGAAAACGAAATAACAAAGAAAAATCTTTTTTCCAACACCGTATTTTTTTTGACAATGTTTTTAATAAACTCTTTATAACTATAAAGCCTTGTTTTTATCAATTGATCGGTTATCCTATTAATTTTTTGATCTAAATAGTCCAGGTAGCTTGAAATATCCATCTTTTTTGAAAGAATAAGAACCTGCAGGGGAAACGATAAAGAATTTAAAAGACCGGCATAAGCATAAACCATTGACATCTGTTCTTCCGAAGACAAAAGCCAAAAGTTGACCGCCGAAATCTCAATCACCAAAGCCGCTGAAAAATCTTTCATTAAAATAATATCATCCTGAATTTCTTCAATTTCAATAAATTGTTGTGTGGTGGCTTTAACCGGTGAGGTGGGCTTTTGGATTGGCATATAAAATTACAAGAGTTCTTTCGAAAAAAATTCTAATGGCTTTTGATTTTGGCTTTCAAGTCTCAATTTCATTGTATCAAAAAAATAACTACCTTGGGGATCCTTTAACTCAAAAACATAATCTCCGGCAGCCAGCGGATTAAAAGTGGCAAAAATACCATGGGGATTGGTTTTTAAAAGACGAAGGACCCTGCCGCTTTCATCTTTAATATAAATTAAAATTCCCGACAAAGGAATCATTTTATTATTTTTCACCACCCCCGTTAAAAACGGTTTTTTAGGCGAAGATACTGAAGTCAAAGAAGCATTCGAGGATAAATTACTCTGGGATGAATTAATTATTTTTTTTGATTGTTTATCTTTTTTTACTGATAATAAACTTGGCGGCGAATTTAAAAGCTGATTAATTTGTTGTTTTTTTTGATCAATAATTATGTTTGGTTTAGTGTTTTTGGCATTTAAATACTGATTCAACATTTTTTGAGATTGAACGTGAGCCAATACTCGGTGGGGGTCTTCAACAAAAAATAAATCTTGTAAAAAATAAAGCGGCCGATTTTGTTTTTTATAAAAATATTGGGTTGGTGAATTTAACCTTTTAATTAAATTTCTAATCCAAACTTCAATCGGCCGATCGTTAATGGGAACAAAAGCTAAAATTGGTCCAATTGCCCCAACCATAATCCCGAATAAAATATTTAATAAAGGAATTGGAAAAAGCACAAAAGTCAAATAACCGGCCGGAATAAAAATTACCAAATAAAGAAACTGGCGTAAGGTTAAAAAACCAATCAGCTTAAACTCAAAAGTCGTGATTTGTCGCGGTATTGGATGCCCTTGTTCCATAATTTTAGAATAACTAAAAAACAAAAAAATCGCAACCCCCAACCAAAGACCGGACACAATTCATTAAACATTAAAAATTAAACGTTGAAATTCTATTTTTAATGCGATCGCAGTTAAAATAGAAATTATTTTTCTAATAATCCAGATAAAAAAATTCTGTTTTTGATGCGACCGCTTTCAAGATAGAATAAATAAAATATAAAAAAAAATAAAAAAAGGATAAAATTTGGGCCGATCGCATCACTTTTTATTTTAGTAATCGGATTTTAGACTGTTTTGACAAACGAAGTTTGTTTTTAAATGTTTAATAATGTTTAATATTGAATGTTTGATGTTTAATATTTTGGTGTTAGTTGTTAGATGTTTAGTGTTAGATGTTTAGAACCGGAGAAAAATCCTCATAAAACTGAGAGATGGCAGAAAAATATCTTTCCTGATGATAAAAAAACACTTTATCAAATCCCGGATTTTTAAAATCCAAAGGAGCAACCGGGGAAGCCAGTATTGTTTTTTCGGGTTGTTTTTTTTTAAAAAAATTAAATGCGGCTATAACAGTTGCCCCTGTGGCAATTCCATCATCAACCAAAATAATAACTTTATTTTTTAAAATATCAAAATTTATCTCATTAATATTAAATTTCTGACAGTAGGAAAAAAATTTATCTTTTGCTTTTTTTAATTGACGATTAATATCATTCTTATCAAAAAAGTAGGAATCTAAAACATTCTTTTCCCAATAAATTTGGGAAAAACACAAAGCCCCTATTGCCAATTCAGGATTTTCCGGTGAAGAAATTTTTGCCACCGGCAGAAAAAGATTTTTTGCCCCGATTTTTTTTGCTATTTGCTGACCAACCACCACACCGCCGCGTAATAAAGAAACAACAATAATATTGTTTTTATCTTTAATTTCTTTAAAAAAATCTGACTGAAAAATAAGATCAGCCAATTTTTTTCCTGCTTCTACCCGATCTTTAAAGATTACCATTAATTAATATTTTATCAATTAAATGTCTTTAAATAATTTTTGAATAATTTTTCTTTATATATTTTAATTTTTTAACAAATCGAAACTATTTGTTTTTATTATCAAAAATTATTTAAATTTTTCCTACGATCGGATAATTTTTTTAAAGAATAAAAAACAAATAGATTGATATAATCAAACAAAACTCCTAATCAATCTATCAACACCATCAGTCTTTCCAATTCATCGATAATGAATAAATAATTAATAAAAAGTAATAAACTAATTCATATCTTAATATTGATGGAGTTTTTTGGGCTTTATCCATCAAATATCGCGTCGTATAAATTTAATATTATTGGGATTATATTTTTTTATATCTTTGTCAGCGCCTCGGCCCGGTATTCACGGATCACCGTTATTTTTATCTGTCCGGGAAAAACAGCAAACTTTTCTTCCAGTTCTTCCCGAATTTTTTCGGCTAATATTTTAGCTTCATTATCATCTATTTCCTGAGGTTTAACAATGACTCTTAATTCTCTTCCCGCTTGAAGCGCATAAGCATCCGCCACCCCTTTTTTAGATTTAGCAACGTCTTCAATTGTTTTAATCCGTTTTAAATACTCTTCAAAATCTTCATGACGCGCCGCCGGCCTTCCGCCCGAAACGGCATCAGCAATATAAACAATTACTGCCTCAACCGATGAAAAAGGAACATCTTCGTGATGGGAAGCAACGCAGTCAATTACTTTTTTGGGAAAATGATATTTTTGCAAAAGCTGGACCCCTAAATCAACATGGGATCCTTCTTTATCGACAATTACTTTTCCAATATCATGAAGCAAACAACCAAGACGAACCACATTAACATCAGCTTTTAACTCATGGGCTAAAGCAATCCCGATTCTTGTTTCTTCCAAAGTATGAGCAATCATATTTTGACCATAGGAATATCGATATTTGAAGCGGCCCAAAAGTTTCACAATCTCAACCGGAAGATTATAAACCCCCACTTTTCTGGCTAAATCCTCACCCGCCTTATAAATTACTTTTTCAATCTCTTCTTTTGTTTTTTTAACAATCTCTTCAATCCGCTGCGGTTGAATCCGACCGTCTTTAATCAATCGCTCCAAGGCAACCCGCGCCACCTCTCTTTTTATTGCATCAAACGAAGAAATTTTAATCACCTTCTCTTCTTCTAAATCAACATCAACGCCGGTGGCTAATTCAAAAGCCCTGATATTTCGGCCGTCTTTGCCAATAATCCGACCCTTAAAAGATTCATCAGGCAAATTTACCGTTGATAAGGTATATTCTGCCACATAATCAGTGGCTCCATAACGCATCGCATCAGCTAAAATCTCTTTAGCTCTTTCATCAATTTTTGTTTTGATTTCTTCTTCGGCTGCTTTTATCTGATTGGCAATTTTTTCTTTTAGTCTCTCCTCCCAAATCGACAGCAAAAGACTTTTTGCTTCTTCCTGAGTTAGGCGGGATATTTTTTCTAATCTTATTCTCATTTCTTCTTTTTTTTGTTCAATTTGCTTTTTTAAAGACTCAACTTCATTTATCTTTTTTTTAATCTCTTTTTTTTCATTGTCTAAACCAGCCTCTTTTTTTTCCAACTGCTGCTGTCTAAAAACTAACTGTTTTTCTAATTCCAAAGCCTCATTCATCAACCTTCGCGCTTCGTGTTGGGCCTGACTGATAATCTGATTAGCTTTTTCCTGAGCTTGGGCAACTATTTTTTTTTGCTGTTCCCGATCAAATATAAAACGGCGAAAAATTTTTTGTAGCATAAAACAAAATTAATGCCTGAGAGGAAGTTAGAAAAGACGGAAAAAAGTTTTTTTTAGATAAGACTGGTAAAATAATATCGCCATAATTTAAAATTAAAACTTTAAATTTTCTAAATCCTCTCAAGCAAACTTTTAAATATCTAATTCTATTTTACCTAAATTAGATAATTTTTCAATAGTTTTTTTAGAAACTTCAAAACTAAAACCCCGTCTTGCCAAAAAATCAAAGGCTTTTTTTAATCGTTTTTTTTCTTCAAGCCGATACCATCTTATCCAGCGTTTTTTTAATAATAAAAAAGCTAACTCTTCTTCATTAACTTGGTTTTGAGAAAAATAATCGTTGATTAAATTTTCAGCAATTCCTTTTTTTCTTAACTCTAAAATTAAAACTTTTTGACTTTTTGGGTTGTTTTTTAGACGAAAAGAAACATAACTTTCAATAAATTTTTTATCGTTTAAAAGATCCATCTCTTTTAACTTTTCAATCACTTTTTTAATATCATCAGTTGAATAAGAAGTATGTTTTATTTTTTTAAGAAGATAGTCGAATACCTCTTTTTCTGTTCGTGCTCTAAATTTTAAGAAAAATAGGGCTTTGTTTAAAAGAAATTGAAGATCTTTTTCCATTGTTTATTTTCAATTTTAACAAAAAATAACAAAACTCTCTTGACAAATATATTAGCATTTGCTAATATATTTTTATGGGCAAAAGTCCTTTGGTTCTAAGAGCCTTTTCATCACTGCCAAGAATTAAGCTTTTGTTTTGTTTAAAAGATAGAGAAAAAAACGTTAATCAGCTGATAAAAAATTGCGGTTTATCACAATCGGCTGTTTCTCAACATTTGGCTAAACTTAAAAGATGGGGCTTGGTTTCCTGCCAAAAACACGGCAAAGAAATTTATTACAGGTTAATTAAAAAAAATGCCGCCGGAATTGCCAAAAAGTTATTAGTTTTTTATAAAAACTTATGAATTTAGCCTATTTTCGTCAGTCAAATTTTTCTTATGATAAAACTTTAAAAAATATTAAAAAAGAGGCCGAAAAAGCTTCTTTGAAAGTTTTGGGAGAAGTTGACTTACCTAATAATCAAGGAAAGGTTTTTAACCTTTGTTCAGATATTTGGATTGGGAACGTTATTGCTTCCGATAAAAATTTAATTGGTCTTTTGCCTTGTTCCCTAGTGGTTTTAAAAAAAGATAATCAGGTTTTGGTTGGAACATCAAACGCCTCCCTTTTGGGAAGAGTCAGCCAAAATCCGGCAATATTCGAAACGGCAAAAAATGTTGATAAAACTTTAAAAGAGTTGGTCAACAATGCCTGCGGAGTTGAGCCATTAAAGGTAAAAAAAATTAAACTTTATGCCACCACTTCCTGTCCGTATTGCAAAATGGAAGCCTCATGGCTTGATAGTCAAAAGATAAAGTATGAACATACTTTAGTTGATTTAAATCAAGCGGCAGCTGAGGAAATGGTTGCAAAAACCGGACAGATGGGCGTACCGGTGACTGAGATTGTTTATGATAATGGAGAGGAAGAATATATTGTTGGCTTTGATAAGGAAAAGTTGAGTGAGATTTTGGGGTTAAAATAAAACCTTTTTAAAGAGCTTTTCTTTTTAGTCTAAAGATAAAATGTTATCATATCCTTAATGGCAAAAAGATTATTTTATTTTTTTAAAAAAATATTCACCAATAAGCTGCTTGCCGCTTTGTCAATCATTTTTTTATATCTTTTGCCAAAAACAAAACTTAATCCTCTTTTATCAGATTGGTTTATTGATATAATCGCTATTTATCTTTTTATCTATTTTTTTATCCCTCTTTTTCATTTCTTCAAAAAAGACTCTTTTTTATTAAATGGATTAATTTTTATTGTTGGTCTTCTTTTTTTATTAGAAATCTTTAAAATCTTACCTGATGATGAATTTGCTACTGATCTTTTTACTCTTTTTTTTCTTTCATTTACCATCTCATTTGTAACTTATGTTATCTTAAAAACTTTTTTGTTTTTTTCAAAAAAAACAACTTTATTAAAAGTTTTATCATCATTTATTTTCCTTTTAACCGCTTTATTTTTATTTTACCCGCCAAAACTAATTTGGGAAAAATCAGTTGAGCTTTATTATCAAAAAATAAACAAAAAGGCCGGTATTATTTTTTATGAAAAAGAGTATCAAAAATTATTAAAGGAAGATTTCGATTTGAGAAAAAGAATAGAAGATATAATAAATCATTTTGAAAAAGAAACCAATTTTAATTTTGATTATTTAAAAGATAACAAAAAACTCATTGAAGATTATTTTAAGCAAAAAGATTTCCTTAAAAAACAACTTTTGGAGATTGACAAAAAACAATCATCCATTAAACTATCAAAGCAATATGAAGAATTTTTTTCCTTAAGAAAAAAAGCCTTGGAAGAAAAAAAAGACTCAGATGAAATATTTGAAGGCGCGGTTAAAATGTACATTGATGCCCTTGAAATTTACGATAACTTTTGGGATTTTGTCACCGAAAAAAAAATTTTAACCAACACTGTTCTTGCCAAAGAAAATAAAAGCAAAGAAGAGTTTTTAAAGCTGATTGATGCTTATCAAAAAGATTTAAATCTTTTTTATGAAAAAAACATTAAAAACTTAAGAATTCCCTTTTTTGATGAGGTAAAAAAAGAAATGAGTGCTTATTATTTTTCGATAAATGAACTTTTGAAAATAATGAGAGAGGATGTTATAAATACCAATACTAAAGAAATAGAAGATTTAGAAGCGCTCAAAGAAGTTGAAATTTTTAGTCAAGAGTTTTTAACAAGACAAAAAAACAATGAATTTGAAAAATGGCGGATGGATGCCGTTAAAAACTACATTGATTTTTATTTAGAAAAAACAATCAATGCTTATCATCTTTATAAAAAAGCCTACTCTTTGGCCAAAAAAAACAAGCTTTCCGAAATTATTGAAATCTGGGGTAATGATTATCCGATGAAGGAGTTAAAGGTTGAGTGATGGTTAAGTTTAAAAAATTACCATTTTTGAAAATTGGTTAAAGCTGATTAAAAAAGATATTATAGTGATTGGTTTATAGTTTAAATTTTAAAATATTAATATTATAACATAATAAATATCTGAGGATTATCCTCAAAGAGGATAATCCTCATTTTACTCATTTTAAATTTTTTATCATAAATCCTATGAAATTCCAAAAAAACGTCGGTGAAACCGATAAAAAAATAAGGATTGCTTTGGGGGTAATAAGTGTATTTTTAGCCACGCAAATTCCTGAATGGCCAAGGTGGGTGCTTTTGATAATGGGTGTTGTTTTAATTTTTACCGGTCTTTTTCAATTTTGCGGGCTTTATACTCTTTTTGGGGTAAATACCTGTAAAAAAAGAAAATAATTCATTCACAACAAGGATCTTTAAAAC
>Ga0197142_1000493_pt1 | contig 36245 bp, 35 predicted proteins | sample GBS60_MetaG_FD_148614 | JGI IMG/M metagenome (GOLD analysis project Ga0197142, IMG submission 148614) | Sediment microbial communities from Great Boiling Springs, Gerlach, Nevada, United States - GBS 60_MetaG | ecosystem: Environmental > Aquatic > Thermal springs > Hot (42-90C) > Sediment...
AAAATTTTTACCATCTCTTTGGGTTTGATGATTTTGAGCGGCTTGGTGATGTATTTTTACCCCCTATATAAAAAAATGAAGGTTAAAAAATAATTTCTTTCTTAGTTTTTTGAAATTCTTTTGAGCCTGGAGCGGGAATCGAACCCGCGCTCTAACCCTTACCAAGGGTTTGTTTTACCACTAAACTATCCAGGCAACAATAAATATTATATCATCTAACACCTAACTTCTAACACCTTATAAAACGTATAACGTATAACGTGGAACGTATAACGTATAACATAAACATTAAACGTTAAACGTTAAAAAAAAGAAATAAGTAGAAATTAATAGAAATACCCATAGAGATTTAGGAAAAATTAAAAAGAATTAAAAAATCCTTATTTTTTTAAGACTTTAGATTATTAAATAGACCTAAATTAAATTTTGGCGAGTTATGAAAATGAGACGATCAAATCGAAAAAAGAGGATAATTTTTTATTACGATTTTAATTTTCACTTGTTTAAATCTTTTAAACGTTATAATAATTTTTTATACAAGAAATAATAAAAAAAGATAATTTTTGAGTTGCTTATAAAATTATATTATTATAAAGCGCTAAAATAATATCAATTTTAAATTAAAAATACCTCTTGACAAATTCTATAAGATATGTTATCGTGAAGTTAATGGCCAGATTAAAAGTTAAAAAAGTCAAAAGAATATGAGAAAAAAATTAATTTTGGTAGAAAAAGAGAACTTGCCTCAAGGAATGTGGGCCGGTTAAACAAAGCAATTAAAAGACTTAAGCTTTTACTCAAGCGCAGCGGGGTCGGCGACGGAAGGTCAAAGGCTCCGCGCGCTTTTTATTTAATAAAGCAAATTATATCATAAAAATTAAAAAAATGTTAAAATAAAAAAGTTAAACATTAAGTATTAATCGTTATTAGTGATTATTTTTTATAAAAAAAATGATTTAAGTGAAGTAATAGTTAGCACTTTTGTAGTTAAGATAAAATATAAAATTTTTTTAATTTTTAATTTATTTTTAAACATTTAATGTTCTAATTTACACGTTTAATATTAGATCTTAGAATCTAGATGTTATAAGTTAATTGTTAGTTGTTAAAACTTTTTATGCTTCGTCCTTTGGAAAATGATACAATTAATAAATTTTTTTACTTCAAAGTTTTTTTTCTTCTTTTTTTAATTGGTGTTTCTTTGTATGGAAACTATCACTTCTATGTTAAGAAAAATGAAAATCTAGAAGTTTTATCAACAAATAAAGAAAATAAAAAACTTCATCTTTCAGTTGATGAAATTTTAAATCAAGGAAAAAAAACAGTGAACAATTTAAAACAAAAAGGAGAGGATTTGGCGGGACAAGTTTTGGGGGTTTTAGAAGATAAAGTAGTACAAATTGCCAGTCAATCAACTCAAACTGTTTCTAACTTTGTTTTTGATTCAACTTTAGACAATTTTTTGCAACAAATTGAGAGATTGCCAGAAAGTCAAAGAGAAAAGATAAAGAATAAGATATGCAAGCCTTAAAATAACCAAAAATTTAACAACTAACATCTAATACTTAAAAAAATTAAATATTTAAAAATAAATAAGAAGAAATAAATTAGAAATAGAAATAAACTTGAAAAAAAACGTGTAAAAATTAGTGTAGACTTTGATTAAATGCTTTTTTAATTTTTAAATGTTGCACTTTATAAGTTTAATGTTAAATGTTAGAAGTTAGTTGTTAATTGATATTCGTTGCAAATTAAGATTTTATTTGTTATTCTTTTAAATAATATGGAAATCAAATATTTAGGTCATTCTTCTTTTTTAATCAAAACAAAAACAGCAAAAATTGTAACCGATCCTTTTGATCCTCAAATGGTTGGTTTAAAATTTCCGAAAGTTGAGGCCGATATAGTAACCATTTCTCACCAACATCAAGATCATAATCGATCTGATTTAGTTTTGGGAAGTCCAACAGTTTTTGACTGGCCGGGTGAGTTTGAGAAAATGGGAATTAGAATTTTTGGTTTTAAGACTTATCACGATAAAGAAAAAGGGGCAAAAAGAGGGGAAAATATTGTTTTTAAAATTGAGTCTGAAGGAATAAGTTTGGTTCACTGTGGTGATTTGGGGTTAGTGCCCGATGATGATTTTTTAGATCGATTGGGGAATGTTGATATTCTTTTGGTACCAGTTGGGGGGTTTTATACCATAGATCCTTCTGAAGCTTATCAATTGGTCAAAAAAATTGAACCAGCGATAGTAATTCCTATGCATTATAATAATCCAAAATTAAATCAGGAAGTTTTTGGCAGTCTTTCTTCGGTTGAAGAATTTACCAAAAAATTTGGTATTGAAAAGCCTGAATTCTTGACCAAATTTAATTATAAAAAAGAAGAAGAGAGTGAGATGAAGATAGTAGTTTTAGAGGTTGGGTGAAAATTTTTAATTACGATCAAAAATAAAAGACAGTTAAATTTTAAAGGAAAAAATATTGGAATTAAAAAATAGTTAAAACTTTTTTATTTAAGATAAAATATAAAAATTTTTTTAATTTTTAATTTTTAATCTATTTTAAAACGTTCCACTTTATACATTCCACCTTTGATTTTATAAGTTGGATGTTAGATTTTAGTTGCTTATGGATAAAATTAAAGTTCCTCCTCACGATTTGACAGCAGAAAAGTCGGTTTTGGGAGCGATACTGATTGATTCTTCAGCTTTTAATTTGGTAGCTGAGTTTTTAAAACCAGAACACTTTTACTTACCTGAACATCAAATAATTTACTCTTCAATGTTTACTTTATTTGAAAAACAGCAGCCAATTGATATCGTAACTTTGCAAGATCAGTTAAAGAAAGAGGGTAGTTTAAAAAAAATTGGTGGCGCTTCATATCTTTCTGAGTTAATTGATACCGTACCTAGTTCTGCTTATGTTGAACATTATGGTCAGATAGTTAAAAATCATCATGTAAAAAGAAAGATAATTGAGTTTTCTTCAAGAATGGTTGAGAAAGCTTTTTCTGATGAAACTGATGCTGGAAGAATTCTGGAGGAAGCTGAGGCAAAAATTTTTAATCTTTCTTATGAACATTTGCGTCAAGATTTTGTTCAGTTAAAAGATGTTTTAACCGAAAGTTTTGAAAGGTTGGAGGATTTTATTAAAAAAGGGGCTAATTATCGGGGTATACCAACAGGTTTTACTGATTTAGACAATAAATTGGCAGGCATGCAAGATGCTAATCTTTTAATTTTGGCAGCAAGACCAGGGGTAGGTAAAACAACTTTTGCTTTAAATATTGCTTTAAATGTTGCTTTAAAAGAAAAATCACCAGTTGGTTTTTTTTCTCTGGAGATGAGTAAAGAAGAGTTAGTTGATCGATTGTTAGTTTCTCAGGCTGATATTGATGCTTGGAGGCTTAAAACTGGCAGGCTTTCGGATGATGACTTTCGAAGATTAACTGAAGCGATGGGAGAGCTTTCTGAGGCTCCTATTTTTATAGATGATACGCCTGGAGCCTCAATTATCGAGATGCGTACAAAAGCAAGAAAGTTAAAAATAGAAAAAAACTTAAGATTCCTTATTGTTGATTATCTACAACTAGCCAATGGTGGTCGATTTTTTGAGTCAAGAGTCCAGGAGGTATCTTTTGTTTCGCAAGGTCTTAAAAATTTAGCCCGAGAACTTAAAATTCCCGTTTTGGCGATTTCTCAGCTATCGCGAGCAGTTGAACAACGAGGATCAAAAAAACCTCAACTTTCAGACTTACGAGAAAGTGGTAGTATTGAGCAGGATAGTGATGTTGTTATGTTTTTGTATCAAGAAGAAGACTCGGAAGATCTTATTGATCAAAATAAAAGATTGATAAAACTTCTTATTGCTAAACATAGAAATGGGCCAGTTGGTGAGATTGATTTGATGTTTAGAGGTGATAGGGTAAGATTTTATGGAGTTGAAAAATAGTTTAATAAAAAATCAATATCTAAATTTAAACTTAAGGTTAAAATAAAATTAAAGCACTTTAAAATTATTTTTATTTTTGATCACTGTTACTACTACTACATACAGTTTCAAAAGTTGCCACTCCATCTTTAATATAGCCAACAATGAAATCTTCTTTTGTATCCCTGTCTAAATCATCAGGTACGCCTGCAGTAAGATAACCCGTTTCTGGATTTACATCGAAACCCGTAACTCTTCTCTCCTCACCAACAATCGGAAATCTTCTATCAGCAATTATTAAGGCTAAATCTCCTTTCTCAATCTTTGTAGTATAAATAGTACCACAAGCTGCCATATTTCCTCGTTCAACTCCATAAGTTACTCCTCCATCGAAAAAACCGCAAGAAGAAAGAAAACCTAGACTTATTAAACCAATTAAATAAAGATGATTACGAATATTCCTTTGAATGTTTTCTGTAATTTTTTTTCTTTCCATATATTTATTGATTTAAATTTATAAAGTTTTTTAATGATATTAAACATTATATCAAAATTTTTTTAAAATGCAAATGAATTTTATTATTTTACTATAAAGAATAAATAATTTTTTAAATTTTTAAAGAAATGGTTATTTTAGATTAAGATTTTTAACATCATTTTTGCAATAATTATTCCCAAAATTCCTCCTCCTAAGACATCTAAAAAATAATGACAGCCCAAGTAAATTCGAGAATAAGCGATAAGAAAAGCAATAAAATAATAAAATAATCGGCGTTTTTTGTCAAATAATGATAAAACAGTTGATAAGGCGAAAGCAGTAGCCGCATGCCCAGAAGGAAAAGAAAAACTTGCTGGACACTTAGTTAAAAATAATTGAAACTTAATTGAATTATTTGAAAAACTATTTGAAATGGGCCTCTGACGTTGGAAGATATTTTTTAAGGGATATTCAACGATAAATGTGGTGATAAAAAATGAAAGAGTAAAGGCAATAATAAATTTTTTATCTTTTTTACTAATTCCTGGATGTTTTTTTTCTTCGAAAAATAAGGCTAAAATTATTACCAATATCCAGACAATAATTGAATTTCCTTTTATAGAAAAAAAAGAGAAAAATAGATCAAAAAAATCATTTTGAGGGAGAATATTTTTTATAAAATTAGTAGTGAGAGTGTCAAAATAAATAAGTTTTTCTATCATTTAGATATTATATTATTTTTTTTAATCAGTTGTAGCAAATTCAAGCATTTCTTTAATAATTTGTATACATTCTTGAATATCATTTTCAAAAGTTGCTCTTGCGCTTTTTTGTAAAAGCTGATTCAAATTTTCTTGAAGTTTTTTTTCTTCATTTCCAAAGAAGTCTTTTAATTCTTGAGGTAGTTGCTTAAATAGATTTTTAAATGTTCTTTCATATTCATTTAAATCTATTTGTCCTGTATTTAGCTTTTGCCAATTGTTTAAAATTTTATTAATAATTTTATAAGACATGTCTCTTTTTAATCCTGGAGAAATTTTTTCGTCAATCCATCTTTTTATTTCTATTTGGGCCTGAGAAATAGTTTTTCTAGTAGTGATAATGATTTCGGTTTCGCCATAGATAGTCTGGTTTTGATTGATACCAATAACTCCCATTGAGGGTTGAGGATGGGCAACGTTTATTGGTATTTGATATACATCTGATTGTGCTGTAAAAAAGGTTATACCTTCGTTTTTTTCTTGGGGTTTTAAAGAAACAAGGACAGAAACCATTCCTTGGGCATGAATTAAGGCTAAAATACCTTTGTGTAAGTTTTTAGAAATTTGAGATAAAGGTTTTTCCAATTCACCGGCAATACCTGCAAGAGTTGCAGTTGTGGCTAAGCCTTTTTTTCCTCTTTGATATTCTTCCATTGTACTTTTCATCCATCGTTGGATAACTAATTTATCTTCTGTATTTAACTCATCTTCTTCTGTTATATGTTGATTGTTTTTTATTTTTTCCCTTTTCCTTTTTATTTTTTCAATTATTCTTTTGATTGGTTTTAGAGAACAAACAATTGGTTGAACATTAGTGTAGTATTCTGATTCCTTAAAAATATTTGGTCCATCAACTAAGAAATGAAAATTATCGATATTATTAGCAATAGCTAAAGATAAAGCATAAACAAAAGATGGATTAAAGTTTTTTAGTTTTTCATTTAAAAACATAAAGTCAGCTAAAATTTCATCGTATTTCTTAGTTGCTTGAGATTCAAAAAGAGGAATGGTGGTATTAATTGTTTGATCGGTGTTTTCTCCATGATAGTCTTCAATGTTAAAATTGTTTTTTAAGCTTGATAAAAATCTCATAAAAAAATTTTTTGCTGGTATACCATCGAAATGTTTATGAGCAAATTTTATAGCAAAATTAACATAATTATTATAAATATCAAAGTTAATCTGTGCTTGGTGACCATTAACCATAAAAAGACTTTGGGGATGATTCTTTTGTCTTTTTTCTGGTTGATCATTGATACGAATACAAAAACTATTTTCTTTCATTTTTTCATTTAAAGAAAAAAGAGCACTGCCTTCTTTTTGATGAAAACGTTTTTGTTTATTTCTTGGAGTAGTATAGGCATCTTGTTTTAAACTATAAATATCTTCTTCTTTAATTTCTTGAGGATTTTCTAATTGATTTAAAATTTGATTAGCAAGATTGTTTTCTTTTTCTTGAGGATTGATTTTTATTTGATAAATTTTTTGATCATTAATAATAAGGTTTACAAAAAGTTCTCCTTTTTGTTTATCCTTTTCACTTAGTGTTTTTAAAAGAGCGTCAATTAATTTAAGTATTAATTGATTAAATAAATTTTGAGGGCTTAATTCTTGAGTATAAATTTTCATATCAGGAAAAATTAAGTTTTTTTCCAACCAAAAACCAGCAGCTTCTGTGCTTAAGTAATCGTCAAAGTATTTTTCTTCCATTTTTTTTATTAATTTTTTTATAAAAGGAGGAATTTTATCGTATAAAATTTCTGGAATAGGACGATTCAGTCTTATTGCCCAAAATAACATAGTCAATTTATTTGCAGGGATAAAAGGTGTAAAATCAATTTCACGCATTGATGCTAAAATTTTTAATGTTTGTTCAGTGACTGCTTTGAAAATTTTTTCTAGGATGCTTAATGTAAAAGAATTTTCTTCTGGGTTAATATATCTTAAATAATTTAAAACTTCTTCTAATACCTTTTTATAAATTTCTTTATACGTTTCTTTTATTTCTTCTATGTCTTTTTCTTCTAAAGGTGGATTTAGTTTTTCTTCAATTATTTTTTGCAATCTTTTTTTAATTTTTTCATTTTGAATATGTAATTCAATAAAATTAGCAATATTTCTTAAATCATCTTCATTTTTGGCATTAATAATTTTTTGAGCTAAACGATAGTAAGAATCCCAGTCGTTAATAACTTGAAGAGAATTTTGACCATCTTCTTTTTGGCTATATTCAAATTCATTTATTTCATCAAAAATTGCTTGAAGTTGATGTTTCTTTTTTAAAGGAGAGAATTTTTTTTCAGAAAAACTTAATCCCTGCATTCTAATTTTATATATTTCCAAAGATCTTGCGGTAAACCAACCGCACAAAATAACATTTTTTTGTTCTTCACTTACATTTAGATTTGTAAGGTAGATTAGTATTTCGTCAGGAGTGAGTTCTTCTAAATTTTTTGACTCTAAACAAAAATGAGAATATGAGGTTTGTTGTTTTTCGATATTTTTGAAATAATTTATTATTTTAATAATTTGAGCTCCATCTTGAAGATTAAAAAATTTTTGATATTGTGAAATATATTGATTAGCTTGAGATAGAAGTTTAATTAAGGCAGGATTTAATTGATCATTTGATTCTTGAATTAGTGGTTTTTTTTGTGTTGTTTTTTCTTCTTCCATATAATATTATAATTTTTAAAATTCTATATTAACAAAGTATTTTTATGAAAAAAAAAATAAAGGCTTTGATTTTTGACTTTGATGGAACAATTGCTAATACTTTACCTTTTACTTTTGAAAAAATTATTGAATTTTCAAAGAAGTATCGGATTAAAAAAGAAAAAGATGAATTAATTGAAAAGATTACTCAACTTACTCCTAAAGAATTGATTAATGAGTTTAAAATTTCTTGGTTTAAGGTTCCTTTTATTTTTTGGGAGATAAAACAATCACAAAAAGCCCTTTTTCAAGTAATTAACAAAATCAAAATTTTTCCTGGAATAAAGCCAATTTTGAAAGAGTTGAAAAATAAAGGAATAAAAACTTATATCTATTCCTCAAATTTGAAAAAAAATATAATTAAGTTTTTGGAAAAAGAAAAAATTAGTCAATATTTTGATAATATTTATGTTGGGAAAAATCTTCTGGGAAAAGATAAGGACTTGATAGATATTTTGAAAAAAGAAGGATTTCAAAACAATGAAGTTTATTATGTGGCCGATGAGGTGCGTGATGCTTTGGCTTGTCAAAAGGCAAAAATTAAAATGATTGGAGTTTTATGGGGCGTTGCAGGGGAGAAGGGATTGAAAAAAACTAAGATTGATTACTTAATTGAAAAACCTGCAGAGATTTTAAGGTTAGTGTTATAATTTTTTAAATTCTAATAAATTAGAAATAAAAATTAATCAATTAATCAATTTATTAATATAACTAAAAAAATGAATAAAAACAAAATTATTTTTTTGGGCACGATAATTTTAATTATAATTTTTGTTTTTGTTTTTGTTGCAAATTTAAAATTAAAAAAAGAAGAAAACTTTATTCAGTCAAAACTTTTTAAAAAGATATTTCCAAAAAATAATGATTGTGTAAGAGGAGGTTGTAATGGTGAGATTTGTCAAGAGAAAGGAAAAGAACCGATTTACTCGATTTGTCTTTATGATCCCCGATATAAATGTTATCAATTTGCAAAATGCCAAAGACAACCTGATGGTCGATGTGGTTTTACTTTTACCGACAAATTTAAAAACTGCCAAAAATATTTTGATCCAAAAACAGACTTCAACAATCTTGAAAAAAAATAAAATTTTAAAATAATTAATTTAAAATTTTTAAAAAGAATTTATGGAATAAACAAAAATTTTATTTTTTCCTTGAATGATTTTTTTTGGTTTTATTTTTTGGATAGGATAAAAGTAAGAAACAAGTAAGAAATTTTTAATTTTTGATTTTAAATTTTTAATTATCCTTTCTAAATACCAGGGAGAGATATAAAGATAAAAAGTATAATTGACAACATGTAACTTGTAACGTTTGGGATTGATTTTAAAAATATCATTATAAACAATTTTTATATTCCTTTTATTTGGATGAAAAAGCCAGCGTATCCACATTATAAAAATTAAAATCGGGTTTATTTCAATGGCAAAGAATTGAGTGTTTAATTTTTTTTCAAAGGCAAATTTTGCTGCTTCAAAAATAACAATTCCATCACCTGCACCTAAGTCGAAAACTACTTGATTGTTTTTTAAATCTAAAGCTTTGATAATAAGAGGAAAATCTTTTTTGTTTGATGGAAAGTAGGGGATGGGGGAGAAACGGGGAGATGAGAAAGTTAAAATAACTCCTAAAATAAAAAAAATTATAAAAAAAAACATTATTGACATAAAGATTAATCTAATTGTACAATATAAAAGTAAATAATAAAATTAAATAGAAAAATTAATTCACTAAAATTTTCAAATGCTATATCACCAATTGACGGAAAATATTTTTTGAAACTTCAAGACGTAGCTGCATATTTTTTAGAGAAAACTCTATTTTATTATAGACTTTTAATTAAGATAAAATATTTGTTTTTTTTATCAGATAAAAGATTGATCAGAAAAATAGATTAAAAAGAGAAAATATTTTTTGAAGAAATTTTAAAAAAATTTAATGAAAAAGAATTTTTAAAATTAAAAAGTTTAGAAGAAAAAAATAATCATGATGTGAAGGCAGTGGATTATTATTTAAAAGAGAAATTAGAAAAAACGAGCGTTTCTGATTTTATTTCCTTTATTCATTTTGGTTTAACTTCAGATTATATTAACAATTTATCTTACAGTTTAATGTTGAAAAATTTTAAAGAAAAAAACTGATGAAAAGGTTGAGAAAATTAATAGAGAAAATAAAAGAGATGGCTGATAAGTTTAAAAACGTTTTTTTATCGGTCGTACTCATGGTTAAAAAGCACTTCCAACAACGCTTGGAAAGGAGTTTTTTAATTACTATTATATACTAAGAAAACAGCTAAAAAATTGAGGATTTTAAATTTGAAGGAAAATTAAATGAAGCTGTTGCTAATTTTAATGCCTTAAAATTTGCTTCTCCAAAAAAATTGGCAGGAATTAAGTAATGAATTTATTTCTAAACTAAATTTAAAGCCCAACATTTACACAACTCAAATTCTTTTTTACAATAATTACTTAGAGTTTTTTCAAATAATTTATTTAACTAATGGAATTATAATCGATTTTTCAATAAATATCTGGCATTATATTATGCTTGAAATTTTGTTACTACAAAAAAAAGAAAATGAAGTTGGCTCATCAACAATGCCCCAAAAAGTTAATCTAATTAATTTTGAACAGGCAGAAGGAGCACTGGGATTGGTAAATGCAATGTTTAATTTTTTTATACAAAAACTAGTCCATTCAATATTACAAAGAGATTTTTCAGATTCAATTATTAGACTATTTTTTGGTGAGGCATTGGCTTTAACTATTTTAGGTTGGCAGAGTGTTTTTTATGGTTTGGAAAAAGTTTATCCTAATATTAATTTTTTTAAAAAAAAGAAATTGAGTAAAATTATCAAGTTCTAACTGAAGCAATTCAAATTGCTTTAAGGCTTAAAAAAGATATTAATGCTTATGAAAAAGTGAATAAATTAGTTGTTGGTAAAAGAATGCTTAAAAGAATGCAAAGAAAAGATTATTTAAAAGTATTAAAATTTTTGGGGGCTTGATAATAATAAAAAATTAAAAAATTTATCTCCAGAAGATTATATTTAATTATGATTAATCTTGTTATTGGGACTCAATGGGGTGATGAAGGCAAAGGAAGGATTGTTGATCTTTTGAGAGAGAAAGCTGATTTTTCTGTTCGTTTTCATGGTGATAGTAATGTTGGCCATACTGTTGTAATTAAAGATAGAAAATTTCTTTTCATTTTATTCCTTTTGGAATTCTTATACCACAAACAATTGGAGTGATTGCAAATTGGATATTTGTTGATCCTGAAGTTTTGATGGATGAAATAAATTTTTTAGAGAATCAAGGATTTTCATTAAAAAACAAACTTTTAATATCTTATCGTTGTCATTTGATTATTCCTTATCACAAAGCTTTAGATAAGGCATATGAAAATGCTCGTGGTAAAAATAGACTTGGAACAACAAGGCGAGGTGGTCCTACCTATGCTGATAAAGTTGCTTACCATGGAATTCGTTTTTATGAATTAGTCGATTGGAAAGTATTTGAGAAAAATTTATTTTTCAACTAAAGATAAAAAACAAGATTTTAAAATTATTTGATTTTGAGCCGATTAACATAAAAAAAGTATTGAGATTTTTAAAGAATATAGAAAAAAATTTTTAACATATATTACTGATACTTTTCAAGTTTTAAATCAAGCGATAAAAGAAGGAAAGAATATTCTTTTAGAAGGAGCGCATGGAGTTATGTTTGATAATGATTTTTCGTCTTATCCTTTTTCTACAGCAATTAATGTAGTAACAGGAGCTGTAAATACAGGGGCACAGGGATTTTGGTATCAAAAATTGATAATATTTGGGGTGTTGTGAAAGCTTATACTTCAAGAATTGGTAGTGGGTCCTTTACCAACAGAGAGATTTTTGATAAAAATGCTGATTTAATAAGAGAAAAAGGTTAAGAATATGGAACGACTACTGGTAGACCAAGGCGAATTGGTTGGCTTGATTTAGAAGCAGTAAAATTTATTATTGAAATATGTGGTATTAACAAAATTGCTTTAACTAAAATTGATGTGTTGTCGGGCTTAAAAAAATTGAAGATTGGCATTGATTATCAGATTAATGGAAAAAGGATTGAATATAGTTAGTGTGGTTATCTTGAACTTTCTAAATTGACAACAGTTTATAAAGAATTTGATGCTTGGCAAGAAGATGTTTCAAAAGTAAAGAAATTTGATGATTTACCAAAAAATTGTCAAAAATATATTAATTTTATCAAGGATTTTTTGAGATTACCGATTGAAATTATTTCAGTAAGTCCTGAATGTCAAGCAAATATAATTAAAAGTTAAATTTTATCTTATGTTAAATTCAAGAAAGAATATCGGATTGACTTTTGATGATTTTTTGTTAGTACCAAAATTAACAACAGTTGAATCAAACAATTAGGTTGACTTATCACCGCATATAACTAAAAAAATTACACTAAAAATTCCTTCGATTTCTGCCAACATTGATACAGGAACAAAAAGTCAAATGGTCATTAAGATAGCAAAACTTGGTAGAATTGGGATTATTCATTATTTTTTAAATATTGATGATTATGTTGAGGATCTTAGGAAGTTAAAAAAAGAAAAACTTTTAGTTGGAGCAGCAGTAATAAAATTAGATATTGCCTCGGAAGCTTTGTAAGCAACAATAATTATTACTAGGACTATTATACAAAACTTGATGGCAATTGCTGATTATTTTGAGTTGGGAATTAAGTATATAATATTTAAGTTATTATTGTTAAACCTTTATCTTCTGGTGCTTAAAAATTAATGATTGGTACTTTATTTGCTGGATTTGAGGAAAGCCCAGCTTTGACTTTTTTTCAAAATAATAAAAAGTATAAATTAACTCGTGGGATGACATTTTTAATAGCTAATTTCAGAAGGCAGAAAAAAGATTATTTTTTTATCATGATTTAAAAAAATATACAGACGATAAAGGCGGTAGCGATAGTGTCTTATCGGGGAAATGTTTTTAGTTTAGTTTATCAACTTTTGGAAGGGTTTAGATCGATTTTTTTCTTATTGTGGAGAAAAAAACATAAAAGAACTTTAGCAGAAATTAAAATTTATTCAGATTATTCAAGCATCACTTATCGAGTTCTATCCAAAAGATTTTGAATTAATATAGTAGTTAGTGTGGTGGGCGAGGAGAGAGTCGAACTCTCATGAGGTTGCCCTCATAGGTTTTTGAGACCTACGCGTCTGCCAATTCCGCCACTCGCCCGGTAAAAATAATTATAAAATATCAAAAATCAAAAATTAAAAATCATAGATATTATACAAAAAACTTATAAAATCTCATAATTCACAAAAAAAGATAAAATCATATTTGTGATACAAGTGCAATTTCGTAAACATTTTGTAAAAACTGTTTAAATTTTATGTAAAAATAGTGGAAATAAGCTTACCTAATAAGATGGATAAATTAAAATCATTGGAATTAGTGTTTTGATTTTTAGATTTTATTTTTATCTAATTAATCAGAGGATTAAATAAATTATTAAAAATAAGTATAAAGTGTTTATGTTTAAATTAAAACACTAAAGTTGAAATTTCAAAAGTAAAAATTAATAAAAAAATAAAAAAATAAGTTAAAACAAGTATAGATGAATTTAGACTGATTTAAAAGTCAAATTTAAATTACGCTTGACAAATTATTTTTTTGTTTTATGATTTTTTTAGAATGAAAATTAAAATTTTTAAAAAATTAGCCAAAAATTTTTAAAAATGAGCCCTTTTGGGCTCATTTTTTTTATAAGTTTTTAAAAAAATATGGAAAAAAAACAAAAATATATTAAAGTCTCCTCATACGAAGGAAGAAAAGGAGAGGTTAAAAAAGTAGTTCTTTTATATTCTGGAGGCTTAGATACGTCAGTAATGTTAAAATGGATTCAGGATGAATATAAGGCAAAAATTATCGCTTTAACTTTAGATATTGGCCAGCAGGCTGATGATTTGGAGGAAATAAGAAAAAAAGCTTTAAAACTTGGGGCAATAAAAGCTTATGTGATTGATGCTAAAGATGAATTTGCCAATGAATATATTGCCAAAGGCATAAAAGCCAATGCTTCATATCAAGGAAATTATCATTTATCAACTCCTTTGGGAAGACCACTTCTTGCCAAATGGGCGGTAAAAATAGCGGCGTTAGAGGGCGCTGATTGTATTGCCCATGGTTGTACCGGTAAGGGTAATGATCAGGTAAGAATTGAGGGTACCGCTTTAACTTTGAATCCCGATATTAAAATTATCGCACCAGTTCGTGAGTGGTTGATGGGAAGAGATGAGGAATTGGAATACGCAAAAAAACACGGGATTCCGGTTCGTCAAACCTTTGATAAACCATATTCTTATGATGATAATATGTGGGGGGTGACGGGGGAGGGAGGAGAAATAGAAAATCCTTCTCTTATCCCGCCTTTGGAAAAAATTCTTCAAGTTTGTACTCTTCCTGAAAAAGCACCCGATAAACCGGAATATATAGAACTTGAGTTTGTTAAAGGTATTCCTGTTTCTTTAAACAAAAAGCGAATGAAGCTTTCAGATTTAATCATTAATTTAAATAAAATTGGTGCAAAACACGGAGTTGGTATTACTCATCATATTGAAGATCGTGTTGTTGGCTTAAAGGTGCGCGGTGTTTATGAGGCACCAGCGGCAGAAATAATCATTACTGCTCATCGAAATTTAGAAAAATATGTTTGTACCAGAATGGAAAATGAATTTAAAAGCGAGGTTGATATCAAATGGGGTTATCTTTGTTATGCTGGGTTTTGGTATGAGCCTTTGATGGCTGATCTAAATGCTTTTATTGAAAACATTAATAAAAAAGTGACTGGTAAAGTAGTTGTGAAGCTTTACAAAGGAAGTGTTGAAGCAGTTTCAGTTGAAACTCCAAATACCATCTTTGATGAAAAACTGGCAACTTTTATGGCCTCAAATGCATTTAATCAAAATGCCTCTGCTGGTTTTATTGAGCTTTATACTCTTCAGATGAGATTGTCACAAAGAGCCGAAAAAACAGTGCTTTTATCAATTGGTAAAAGAAATAATAAAATTAAAATGCTGCCAGTTGCCAAAAAATTAGCTTTATTAAAATATAAAATTTATGCCACCTACAAAACTCACAAATTTTTAAAAAATCAAGGAATTGAGGCGATTTTAGTTAATAAGATTTCTTCGCCTCATCTTAAACCTAATCTTTTGGATTTGCTTGAGGAAAATCGTTTTGATTTAATTATCAATATTCCCACCGGTAAAAAAGTTTCGCCAAAAGAAAAGACCGATGGTCAGATCATTCGCGAGTATGCGTTGAAAAATAAAGTTCATTTGATTACTGATATTGATGTCGCCAAAAAATTTGTGGAAAAGTTGGAAAAAATTAGTCATTAAAAGTTTATTTTTAAAAATGAAAAAAATCAAATTTTTAAATTTAAAAGAGGAAATTTTAAAAAAAATTAAAAAAAGGGGTGGTTGGGTTAACGCTCATTGTCATTTAGATCGGGCTTTTACTTTAACAAAAAAAAATTTTTCTTACACCGATGCTAGTCTTTACCAAAAATGGGACCTTGTTGATGAAATAAAAAAAAATTCGACTATTTCTCAAATTTATGATCGAATGGCATATGCGATTGAGTGGATGATAAAAGATGGGGTCACAGCAGTTGGTAGTTTTATTGATGTTGATGAGGTGATAAAAGATAAAGCAATAAAAGCCGCTCAAAAGATAAAAGACAAATATGGTCAAACAATAAAAATTAAGTTTATTAATCAGGTTTTAAAAGGAGTTGTTGATAAAAAAGCCCGTTTTTGGTTTGATTATGGTGCCCAATTTGTTGATATTATTGGGGGACTTCCGGGAAAAGATAAAAGTAAAGAAGAGAAACATTTGGAGATTGTTTTACAAAAGGGTAAAGATTTAAAAAAAATGGTTCATGTTCATGTTGATCAACTAAATACAAAAAATGAAAAAGAAACCGAACTTTTGGCCAAAAAAACCATTGAGGCAAAGATGGAGGGCAAGGTGGTTGCGGTTCATAGCATATCGTTGGCAGCTCACGAAAAACAATATCGGGAAAAAGTCTATAAGCTTTGTCAAAAAGCCAATTTGATGTTTGTTTCTTGTCCAACGGCTTGGATTGATGCAAGAAGAACAGAAGAGTTAGCTGTTTCTCACAATGCCGTTACCCCAGTTGATGAATTAACAGCTTATAATTTAACGGTTGCTTTAGGGACCGATAATATTGCTGATATTTATAAACCATTTACTTTACCTGAGATGTGGATGGAGCTTAGATTTTTGCTTGAAGCCAATCATTTTTATGATATTGAAAAATTGGTTGATATTGCAACATTTAATGGATTAAAAGTTTTGGGATTAAAATAAATGTTTGATAAAGATTTTCCTGTTTTTAATGCCTCAGGTATTTGGTGTACGACAAAAGAACAACTGGAGGAGTTGGGGAAAAGTGAGGCTTCGGCAATTGTTTTTAAAACAATGACGCTTTTGGCTCGTCAGGGTAATCCTGAACCTCGATTTTTTTTAGGAAATGATTTTTCTTTAAATAGTATGGGGTTGCCAAATTTAGGTATTGATTATTATTGTCAGATTGTTTCTGATTTAAAAAAATATAAAAAGCCATTAATTGCTTCAATTGCTGGTTTTTCGAAGAGTGAGTTTTTAGTTTTATTTAATAAAGTCAATAATGCTTCTTTTGATATGGTAGAAGTCAATCTTTCTTGCCCCAATCTTGAGGGAAAAGGTCTTTTTGCTTATGATTTAAAGACTTCTTTTTCAATTCTTAAAAAGATTATGAAAAAAACGAAGAAAAAAGTGGGTGTTAAACTACCACCATATTTTGAGCGGGAGACAATAAAAAAAGTAGCTCAAGAATTTTTAAAGTTAAAAATTGATTTTGTCACTTTGGTTAACTCCTATCCTTTGGGATGTTATATCGATGTTGAAAAGGAAGAAATGGTGATAAAACCAAATTTAGGAATTGGTGGACTGGGAGGAAAAATTCTTCAGTCAATTGCTTTAGCTCAAGTAGTTTTGTTTTATCAATACTCAGAAGGAAGATTGCCGATTGTAGCGGTTGGGGGGATAGAGGAGGCTTATGATATTTATCGTTATGCCTTAGCAGGAGCTTGCGCTTTTGGGATAGGAACAAGACTTTGGAGTGAGGGACCAAACGTTTTTTCTCGTTTAAAAAAAGAGTTGAAAAAGTTATTGGCGCAAAAAAAGGTTAAAAGTTTAAAGGAGAAAATTGGCAAAGTAAAATTTTTATAGCTATGAAAAACAAAGAAAAACTAATGCTTTCTTTATTTAAAATCGGTGCTATTAAATTTGGTTCTTTTAAATTAAAATCAGGGATTACTTCACCTGTTTATATTGATCTTCGAGTTTTGGTGTCATATCCTAAAGTTTTAAAACAAGTGGCCAAAGCCTATCTTTCAGTTTTGGAAAAGTTAAAATTCGATCGAATGGCGGCTATTCCTTATACTGCCATTCCAATTGTTTCAGCAATAAGTTTTTACAACGGTAAGCCCTGGCTTTATACCCGAAAAGAAATAAAAGATTATGGCACAAAAAAACAATTTGAGGGAGAGTATAAAGTTGGGGAGAGGGCGGTTTTGGTTGATGATATGATAACAACTGGAGCTTCTAAAATTGAGGCGATAAAACCACTTACTGATGCGGGGCTTATCATCAAAGATATTGTTGTTTTGTTTGATCGTGAGCAGGGAGGAGGGGAGTTTTTAAAAGAGAAAGGATTAAGGCTTTATCCGGTTTTAACTTTAAAAGAATGGCTTAATTTATTGATAAAAAAGAAAAAGATAAGTAAAGAAACATATAATGAAGTATTAAGTTTTCTTAAAAATTCAAGAATTAAAAACTCAAAATGCAAAATCAAAATTCAAAATTAGAGATTAACTTCATTAAAAAACTAGAAAATACTGTTCAAAAAAATAATTCCCTTCTTTGTGTTGGATTGGATGCCGATATTGATAAAATTCCTAAAAAATTTAGCAATCAATTTGAGTTTAATAAGCATATTATTGATAAGACTTTTGACTTAGTTTGTTCATATAAATTAAACACCGCTTTTTATGAAGCTATAGGATATAAAGGAATTCTAGCTTTGAAAAAAACGTGTGATTATTTACGAAAAAAATATAAAGAAATTCCTTTAATTATTGATGCTAAAAGAGGTGACATTGGTAACAGTAACTGGGGCTATATTAAGTTTATTTTTGATTATCTTTGTGCTGATGCGGTAACACTTAATCCATATTTAGGTGAGGAAGCTTTAGTCCCTTTTTTAGTCCAAAAAGATAAAGGAATAATTATTTTGTGTAAAACCTCAAATCCGGGCGCGGATGAATTTCAGGATTTAGTACTATATAGGAAGACGAAGATGAAGTTTTATCAATATGTAGCATATCAAGTGGCAAAAAAATGGAATAAAAATAAAAACTGCCTTTTGGTTATTGGAGCAACTTATCCAAAAGAGCTTAAAGAAGTACGGAAAATTGTGGGGGAAGATTTTTGGCTTTTAGTCCCTGGAGTTGGGTCACAAGGAGGGAATTTGAAACGAATTTTAAAAATGGGGCTAAATTTAAAAAAACAAGGTTTGATTATTAATCTTTCCCGAGCAATTATTTTTTCAGAAAATCCTCGACAAGAGACAAAAAGGTGGAAGGAGACGATTGAGAAGATAATAAATAGTGGGTGTTAAGATAAGGGCTAGGCACTTAGTTTGAAATTTTTTTGAAAATAATTTCTTGAAACATAATAAAAATCATTTTTTTCATAAAATAAATTGAAATTTAAAGAATTTTATTCTAATAAGATAGATTTTTAACTTTAACCATTATTTTTTAATTATTTTGGATAAGTTTTTTTATAATAAAGATAGATATGAATAAAGATTTTTATTTTTACTTTTTTTATAATATTTCAAATACAGATAATTTAATTTTTGCATAATATTTTTTAAACAGTAAGTCTAAAAATAGATATATTTTTCAAACAATCTAAGATTAATTTCCTTCCTTTTTTAATATTATTGGATGATTTGAATAAGTTATTAGATGAATTTTTTTAATTGGATTATCTAAAGTTATGAAAATCAACAATTTTTTATTGAATTTTTAAATTTTTATATTTTTATCAACACATGTTTAATTAATTTTTGCTTTAATCGTCTAAAAAAGATTATGAGTTATACCGAATATATTAAACGGATAAACAAAATTTTAAATTTTTTACATAATCGATAATTTAATCACTAATCATATTTAATCTTTAATGTTTTATGTTATAATTTAATTCATGTTTACCCCACCCCAAAAAATTTTGCAAAACTATGCTAAAGTAATGGTTGATTTTGCTTTAGGGAAAGGTGAGGGGATAAATAATAATGATGTGGTTTATTTAGTTTATGATTTAGAAGCTAAACCATTGGCTTTGGCGATTTATGAAAGAATTTTGGAAAAAGGGGGACACCCAATTGTCAAAAGCACTGATGAAGATTTTGAAAAATTATTTTTTGAAAAAGCAAATGAAAATCAGCTAAAATTTACCCCCAAAAAATATTTAAAATCTTTAGTTGATACCATTGATCACCGACTTTACATAATTGCTCCAACCGATCCATTTTTACTAAAAAATATTGATCCAAAAAAAATAATTTTAGCCAACTTGTCTCGTCAGATTTTAAAAAAATGGATTTTTGAAAAAGAGGATAAAGGAAATCTAACTTGGTCGCTTTGTTTATATGGAACAGAAGGTTTAGCCAAAGAAGCAAGCCTTTCAATTGAGGAGTTTTGGGGAGAAATTATTAGGGCTTGTTTTTTAGATCAAGAAGACCCTTTGTTTTTTTGGCGCAGTGTTTTTTCAAAAATCAATGATTTAGTTAAAAAAATTAATTCTTTACCAGTAGAGAAATTTCATATTATTTCAAAAGATACTGATTTGTATATTTGTTTAGGAGAAAAACGGGTTTGGAGAGGAGGTAGTGGTGCCAATATTCCTTCTTTTGAAATTTTTACTTCACCTGATTGGCGGGGTACTGAGGGAAAAATTTATTTTGATTATCCTCTGTATCGTTATGGTAATCTAATCAAGGATATTCACTTAGAATTTAAACATGGAAGAGTTGTTAAGGCTCAAGCTAAGAAAAATGAAAAACTACTTCAAGAGATGATTTTTAAACAAAAAAATGCTGATAAAATTGGAGAGTTTTCTTTAACGGATAAGAGCTTTTCTCGTATTTCTAAATTTATGGCTAATACTTTATATGATGAAAATTTTGGAGGTGATTTTGGTAATTCTCACATCGCTTTGGGTTCATCTTATCATTTTTGTTTTTTAGGAGATAAAAAAAAGATGAAAAAAAAAGATTGGCAAAAATTGGGTTTTAATGATTCGACTGAACACTGTGATATTATAAATACTCAAGAAAAGGAGGTGTTTGCTATTTTAAAAAACGGGATTAAAAAACTTATTTACAAAGATGGTAGATTTTTAATATAAAGTATATTATATATGGACTAATTAATATATTTTATGTCTTTAACCGAAATTTTAAAAACAGAAAGAATTATCAAAACAACAGAAGATGAAATTCTTTACTCAGTTTTAAATAAATTAAGAAGTTCTCATGATGCAGCTTTTGTTTTTTCGAATAAAAATCAGTATTTAGGAGTAATCAATCCTTATTATTGCCTTATAAAATCTTCATATCCAGCCAATTCTAAAGTTAAAAATTGTCTTTTTCACTCGCCAAAAGTTTATTTAGATACTTCATTATCTAAAATCGCTTCTTTAATGATTGAGTCAAAAGTTCATTATTTGCCGGTTTTTTTAGATAGAAAAAAAGATGAATTTATAGGCATTATTTCCGCCAGAAGACTTCTTTCTTATTTTAAAAATCTTAATTTTTTTAAGGTTGAGATTAATGAAATTTTAAAAAATAAAAAACCTTTAGTAACAATTAATGAAAATGAATCTGTTGGAAAAGCAATAGATTTTTTTAGGAAAAATCGTTATTCAAAATTGGTAGTTGTTGATAGTGGAGGAAAACTTAGGGGGATATTAAGTTATTTTGACTTAATTTCTTATCTTGCTTTGCCAAAAGAAAAAGAAACTTTTGGTGATAAAAAAGGAGAAAAAACCAGTTTTTTAAATCTTCCAATAAAAAACTTTACTAAAACTCATGTGATTATTTTAAAAAAAGAAAATTATTTGACTGATGTAATTAATTTAATTTTGGAGAAAAAAATTGGTAGTGTAATAATAAGTAATAGTGATAAAATTCCTAAAGGAATAATTACTACTCGTGACATCCTTAATTTTTTTATTCAAAAGAGTTCGTTTTTAAAATAAAATAATCGAGGTTCAAAAAGGTCAAAATAAAGTAAAAAAAGTATAATTTATGAAAAAAATAAGTCTACTTTTAATTACAATTCTTGCAATTTTTTTTAGATTCAATAATTTAAACTGGGATCAAAATTTTCACCTTCATCCAGATGAAAGATTTTTAACAATGGTAACTCAATCAATGAAAATACCTGAAAATGTTGAAGAATATTTTAATCAAAAAAAATCAATGTTGAATCCATATAACATTGGATTTAATTTTTATGTTTATGGAATTTTTCCTTTAGTGCTAACAAAATATTTGGCAGTTAGTTTGAGAATGGATGACTACAACCAGATTAATATTTTAGGAAGATTTTTATCGGCCTTAGCTGATTTTTTAAATGTAATTTTAGTTTATAAAACTACTAGGTTATTGACAAAGAGTTTGAAAAAAGTTTCATATTTTAAGTTAAAATTTATACCTTTATTATCTGCTTTTTTTTATGCCATTTCTGTTTATCCAATTCAATCAGCTCATTTTTTTACTACTGATACCTTTTTAAATTTTTTTATGTTTGCTAGTTTTTATTTTATTTTAAAAATAATAGAAAGTAGGTTTTTTATTTTAAATTTATTTCTTTCCTCATTTTTTTTTGCTTTGGCTTTAGCTTCAAAAATTTCTGCTTTATACATTCTACCCTTAAATTTGATTATTTTATTTTTAATAAAGACTGTTTTTGACAAAGAAAGTTTTTTTAAAAGACAGTCTTTTTTTAAGGTATTTTTAATTAATTTATTAAAAAAAATATTTTTTTTATTTGTTTATCTTATGTTTTGTTATTTTTTTATTCGTATTTTTAATCCTTACTATTTTGAATATTCATCTTTTTTTAATCCAAATATTAATAAAAGTTTTTTTGAAAGTATTAAAACATTAGTTTTATTGTCAAATGACAATGTTTGGTATCCACCATCTGTGCAATGGATAGAAAAACCATTTCATGGATTGTTGATGACAACTTTTTTAGCTGGCTTAGGGCCAATGAATTTTATTATTTGCTTTATTGGCTTATTTTATTTTTTAATAAGTTTTTTAATAAATTTAAAATTAAAAATTAAAAATTACTATTTAATAATTTTTTTAATTGTTCTGTGGGTTGTTGTTTATTTTGTTTATCAGTCTTTTCAATTTGTTAAATCAATTCGTTACACTATTTATCTTTATCCATTTTTTGCAATTTTTGGGGGATTTGGAATAAGTTTTATTTTTTATTGGTTATGTTTTATTAATAAAAAAAATAGTTTTTTTTGTTACTTTATGCGTTACATTTTATACTTTATTCTTCTTATTTGGCCTTTGTTATTTTCTAGCATTTATTTCTTTCCACATACTAGAGTTGAAGCATCAGAGTGGATTTATAAAAATTTAAAAAATAACACCATTATTTTGGGTGAACATTGGGATGATGTATTACCTTTACCAATAGAGAAAAATTTAGGCAAGTTTTTTCAAGTTGAAATTTTACCAGTTTTTGATCCCGATAATAATGAAAAGTGGCAAAAAATGAAAGAACTTTTACAAAAAGCAGATTATTATGTTTTATCATCAAATAGAGGATGGGGGAGTATTTCAACTGTGCCTTATCGTTATCCTTTGATGAGCATGTATTATAAAGCTTTATTGAATGAAGATTGCGAAAAACAAAAAAAATTAGTCGGTGTTTGTTATAAAAAAATAAAAACTTTTCAACCTTATTATTATAAATTTATAAAGTATCCAGATGATTGGATAGAGGAAACTTTTACTGTTTATGATCATCCTACAGTTTTGATTTATAAAAAAATATAGCTTTAATTTTTTCTGATATATATTTTGAAAATTAAAATGAAAAATTTAATTAATTGATAAAAAAAATTCTATTTATTTGTTTTTACAGCTAAAGCTATTATATTAACTGATTTAGATAATTTAATTTTTTTGTCAAAGATTTTTGATGGTAGTTTAAAAAAATAAGCTATAATTTTTGAGAAAATTTTATTAGTTTTAAAGTTAAATCTATTAAATTGATTAAGATGCATTTTTTCCACAAGGTTTTTACCAAGACCATAAAGTATAAAATGAGAAAATGGCCAGCACCAATGAATAATTTCTTCTATCTTTATAATTTTAAATCTGTTTGTTTTAAGTATTTTTTCCAGGTCACTTTTTTTATATAATCTTTCATGATCAGCCCATATTCCAGCAAGCCACCAAATATTTTTATTAATATGTCTATTAAAAAAATACATAAGAAACCAATTTAAAGGATCCCATAGAAAAGGAAAATTTAAGTTAGGGACGGTAATAATTAATTTTCCATTGGGTTTTAATACTCTGTATAATTCTTTTATTGCTTTTTTATCATATTCTAAATGTTCTAGAACTTCGGAACAAACTATTAAATCAAAAAAATTGTTTTTATATGGTATTTTATATATGCTTGATTTTTTTATTTTTACTTTTTTGTCTTTATTTATACTTCTAGCTATCTTTAAATATTTTTCACTAATATCAATTCCATGAATTTCTTTAACAAATTTATATAAACTTATTCCATAAAGATAAAAACCTCTACCACAACCAGCATCAAGAATGATTTTTGGTTTATATTTTTCAATAATTTCAAATATCATTTCTGCTCTTTTTGCAAAGGCAGGATCAATTTCAGCTTGTAAAAAATCTTTTAATTTTTTTAACATTTTCTTTATTATCTAAAATTTTTAATACTTTAATGAAATTTTTTAAAATTTTGTTCCTTATTTTAAAAGCTATAATAATTTTTTCAGCTAATTCTTTGTGATTTCCTTTTTCAAAAATTAATCCAAATTTTGTTTTTTTTACCAAATAGGAAGCACCCGGAATATTGGAAACAATAGCAGGTTTATTGAAAAGCATTGCTTCTGCTTGAACAAGAGGAAAGCAATCAGAGCGTGATGGAATAATAATAAAATCTATTAATTGATAAAAACATGAAAGTTCTTTTTCATTAAGTAAGCCAAGAAGAGTAAGATGTTTTTTTATTTTTTTATATTTTTCTAGATTTTTTTGAAAAAATTTTTCATATTCTATATTAGTTTCTCCGGCAAAAATAAAATGCAGATTTTTATTTTTTTTTACAACATGATTTATTGCATCAAACAAAATATCAAAACCTTTTTCTTCGACAAATCGACCAGCAAAACCAAATAATATTTTTTTATTTTTTTTAAAATTGATTAATTTTTTATATACATTAGATTTTTCACTTAATTTTTCTTTTTTAATATATATTGGCATCATTATAGGAGTAAATTTTTTTAAAAAAAAATTCATTACTCTAGAGTGAATAGCATAATCTTTAGTGTAAGTACTTATTTTATTAGCTAGATGAAAACTAATTAATGATGATATATCAAAAATTTTTTCAATTATTTTATTAAAAATTCCCTTAGGGAGAATTAGATCACCTTGATGAAAAATTATTAATTTTTTTTTAAAAATTTTAGCAATAATGGAAAAAAATAAAATATTAGCGCAAGGAGAATTAATTAGGACTTGATCATAGTTTTTAATAACTTTAATAAATTTAAAAATAATGCTAATTGAATATTTAGCTCTACTAATTGAAAAAATATAAGGTTCACGGTAGATAATTGAGTTAAATATTTTTTCTTCATTTTTTAATTTATTCGTATGATTTACGGTTATGACATCAAATTTTATATTTTTTAATTTTGTTTTAATTAGATAATAAATTGATTTTGATATTCCAGTCCAATGAGGATAGAAATAATCGGTGATGATGAGAATTTTTTTCATAAAATTTTTTTTATTACTTCTTTTAGTGAAGAAAATTTATATCTGTATTTTATTTTTAAATCTAATATGTTGTAAATCCAAAAAATTTTTGTTTTTTTTATATTTTTTAAGTATTTTACAATATCCCAATTATCTTCAACAAAAACATCAAGTTTTAGTTTTTTAATCATTTTTTCTTTATATATATGGGGTTGGTCGTTTTTTTCGTTATAATACCAAGAAGAAAAGAGATTTTTTGGATCAATTTTTTTCTTCCAAAACAAAAAGTCTTCTCTTAATGATTCGTAACGAGCTGATATTACATAAGCTTTAATTTTATTTTGTTTAATAAGTTTTTTTATTTCCTCAATTCCAGGGGCAGGGAAGAGACTTGATTTATGAAGTACAAGCCAGATAAACTTTTCAAATTTACTTCTTGGGTAATAGAATTGATTAGTTTTTCTTTTTAAAATGTATTTTTTTACGAAATAAATAATGGGTCGAAAGATTCTTGTTGGATTATAAAGTAGCACTCCATCTAAATCAAAACCTACTTTTAGGACTTTATTTTTCATTGATGATAAATTATACTAAAATCTAAAGATAAAAGTTAAAAACATAATGTAGTAAATAAAATAATTAATCATTTAAATGTTTTTAACTTATTAAGTAAAATTATAAAGTAAAATTAATAAAGTAAAATTATAAAATAAATATGGAAAATTTTTTAAAATTATTCATTTTTAAATTAAGTTATTTTAAAAAATTTTATTCTTATGCTTCCCATACTTTTTTATATCGGTCCAATTAAAATTTATACTTTTGGTGTTTTTTTAGTTTTGGCTTTTTTCTGGGGATTTTTTTTACTTTGGAAATTAATTCGTTTAACTGCTTTTAAGGAGGAAGAGGTATTTGATGGTTTGTTTCTATCTTTGGGATTTTCTCTTTTTTTTGGTCGACTTTTTTATGTTTTGTTAAACTTTTCTGAATTTGGTTTTTCTTTTTTAAAGTTTATTTTAATTAATGGTTATCCAGGTTTTTCTTTATATGGAGGTATTTTTGGTGGTTTTTTGGGACTTTTTGTTTTTTGTTTGTTTAAAAAAATAAAATTTTCATTAATTATTGATTATTTTATTCCTCCTTTATTTTTAGCTTTAGCTTTTGGGAAATTAGGAAGTTTTTTTTCTGGGGCAGAAGTAGGTACAAAAACTAATTTTTTCCTAGGAGTAAAATATGTTGGTTTTGATGGTTTAAGACATTTGACCAGCTTTTATGAAAGTTTGTTGTTTTTTTTAGGAAGTTATTTAGCTTATAGAATTCTTTTTTTAATAAGAAAAGAACTCGTTTCCGTTGGTTTTCTTTTTTATTTTTTCTTTTGGTTTTTTTCTTTTGTTTATTTTTTATTTGACAAAATTAAACAAAATCACTTATATCTTTTCAGTTTAAGTTTTAATTTTTTTGTTTCTTTTATGATCCTCTTGACAACTACAATCTATTTCCTTTATTATTTTAGAAAACATATTTTTATTAATTTAAAAAATTATGAACGCAACATTTTCTTCAGATTTCGTAAAATTACAAAAACAAAAACTAGAAGAAATTCTTAGGGATCTTCTAGAAAAAATTAAATTATTAAAACAAGAAGATCCATTTTCTGATCCAGATCATGCAAGTGATAATGCTGCTGTTGATACTGATGTTCGTGAACAATTGGGTCATGAAACAGTTGAGGCTCAGATTAAAGATTTAAACTATCGAGTTTCTGAGATTAAAGCCGCTTTAATTAGAATTAATAAAGGAAAGTATGGAATTTGTTTAAAATGTGCTAAGCCAATTTCTAAAACAAGACTTGAACTTATTCCTGAGTCAGCTTATTGTATTAACTGTGAAAAAAAAATACGCGTTTAGTTTTTTATTAATTAAATTACAATTAAATTACATTTTGTGAAAAAAAAAATTTTAAAAGGAGAAGTTTCAACGATAATTGCTTTGGGGACATTAATTATTTTAGGGATTTCTTCTTTCACCTCTAATTTATTTTTGAAAAGAACACAAACGAATAAAGTTAAAGCAACCGCATGTTCTCAAGTACATTCAGTATCTTATGAAGGGGATGTTGGTCCAGGAAAAATTTTTACCTGTAGAGCTGATACAGATGGTACAAGTCGTTATACAATGGCTTGTGGTATTAGCAAAAACGGTGCTTGGCCAATGGGAATGAAATCGGGAGCGTGCTCAGGAAAAAAATGTGTTTTTCAAGTAAAAATGGATGATCAAATTGATACAAGTGCTATTTATGAGTTAGTTGCTTTTGATTTTCGTAATAATTGTGGTCCAGCTAGTGGAAAAAGGACTGGTTTAAGAGTTGCTGGTAATAATCCTCAGGTGAATCAAGCTAATTGTGATCAAGAATGTTGTGGTAAGCCAGATGGTTTTATTTATCAAAGCGCAATTAAGTTAAGTTGTAGAGATTATTATAATGAAAAACGATATTTTATTATTGATGGAGTTTGTCAAGGAGGGAAAAAAACTACAAAAGTTGGCTGCCCTACTTGCCGTGCTTGTAGTAATAATGACCCAGATATTGGTTCTGTTTCTAGTAATGATTTAGCTATCAATGAATGTACTGGTGGTTGTCGATCTTCTAATAATGACATATGTAGTAATCTTCCTGAATGTTTACCAAACATTAATCCAAAAATTATTCGTAGTTGCTCAGATATATCATTTTCTTGTCCAAGAACATATATTGCCTGTAAAAAAGAACGTGCAATTTGGTGTTATTTAAGTGAAAATGATCAAGATTCTTATAACTCTAGAGTTTCTCCTTCTCCAACTCCAAATCCAACTGAAGTACCAGAAGAGAATGATATACCATTTCAAAATTGTCAAAACAAAGGAACGGCAAGAATTTGCGGTGAGTACTGTGATAATGGAATTTGTTTGCCTGGTAGATTGTCTGGTAAAACAAAATGGTGTTGTCCATTTACTCCAACTCCAATACCTCCAACTACCAATCCAAAGGAAGGTGAGTTAGGTGGTCCTTGTATATACTCTTATGTAGGAAATGTAACAAGATATGTTTGTAGAGGTGATTTAGAATGTTCAATTGACTCACCAGATGGTATTTGTATAAAGAGATTTTCAACTCCTACTCCTACTCTTATTCCTACGTCGACTCCTCTTCCTGAAGAAGAGGATAGGCCATCAAAAAATTGTTTTAGTTTTGGAACAGAAAGAATGTGTAGAGAATATTGTAATAAAGAATGTTTAAGGGGTAGATTTTCAAATGAGATTAAATGGTGTTGTGAAACAATTAATCAAACTTCAATTCCAACTTATACTTTAATTCCAACTCCCAAACCAACAATTACCTTAATTCCAACAATAACAAAAATTTTAACACAAACTCCAACAAAACCATTATTGGAAAAAGAAAATCAAAAAAAAGGATTGCTTATAGAAAATATTAGTAAAAATTATGAATTTAGATTAAATATAATCATTAAACCTGGTTCTGAATTACCATTTAAATTGTCTGAAATTGTTTTAATTCCAGGTTCTAACTACTTTTATAATTATTCCAATTTAATAAGTTGTTCAAAAACAGGAGGATTAAAAGATATATTAGTTCAAATCTATTATCGTTCATCAAAAGATAATTTTGGTTCTCGTTTTTACAAAGGATATTTTGTATCGTCATGTGATCATTATTTAGTTATTGGAATGCAATGATTAATTTATTAAAATTTAACTTAAAAAAATTGTTTGAACTAATTAATTAATTTTATTCTTAAATCATATGTTTAAAAAGATATTTTTTAAATTTTTTTTAGCAATCTTGATTAGTATAGCTATTTCTAATTTTTTAATAAAAGAAGTTTTTATCGCTAATTCACCCATCATTAGACCTAATTTAGGTAAATATTTATCCAACAAATTCTTACCAAAGGATTTATTTGATAAAATAAATAAAAATAATAATAACGTTGAAGATATAAAAAATAATAATATCAATGAAAATTTAGTTTTTTCTAAAATAGACAAAAAAAATTTTGTGCCTTTGAGTAAAGGAGTGTATGCAAATAATTTTGAAAAAAATGCGAGATATGTTGTTATTAGCAATGATCAAGTTGATTGGGTAGAGTATACTTTTGAAATTGAAGGTAAGAAAGTAAAAATTAAAATTCCAAAAGGTCAACCTACCCCAACTCAAGATATATTAAAATTAATGAAAGAGTGATTTTCTGAGTTATAGATTATAGTTTTTTAATATCCTTAATTATTTCTTCATAAGGAGTAAAAAAATTTTTTATAAATAAAACATAAAAGTTGAAAATTTTATGATTATGATTATATACTTTTTTTATGACCGAAATTCCACTGTCAACAATATTAAATTTTATTCTTTTTTTAGGTATTCCTTTTTTAACTGCATGTTTTTTTCACAAAATTAAAATTTCACCTGTAGTTGGTTACATTTTAGGAGGAGTTATTTTGGTTAATCTTTTTGGTAATTTTTTTTCAATTGAAGCAGTTAATAATTTGGCGTACTTGGGAATTATTTTTCTTTTGTTTACTATTGGTTTAGAGCTTAACTTTTATCGCCTTTTTGCTTTAAAAAAATTTATTATTATAGGGGGTTTTTTACAGATTATTATCTCGATTTTTTTTATCATTATTATTTCTTCACTGTTTAACTTTTCTTTTCTTGAATCTTTTTTAATAGGAATTGCTTTATCATCTTCATCAACTTCATTGGTTGCTAAAGTTATTGAAGAGAGAGGAGAGGAAAATAGTTTTTTAGGTGAACTTGTTATTGGGATTTTAATGTTTCAAGATTTAGCCTTTATTCCTTTTATGATTATTTTTTCTGCTTTAAATACAAAAGATATTTCTTTTTTTGATTTAAGCTTTAAAGTTTCAAAAAGCATGATTGAAGCATTTTTTATTATCTATTTTATTTTTTATTTAGGTCAAAAATTAATTCCAAAAATTTTTAATAAAGTCAGTAATACTTCCCGTGAACTTCTAAATTTTTTTACCATTTTCTTCATATTTTCAGTTATTGGTTTGTCCCAATTTTTTAAATTGCCTATTTTAGTTACCGTTTTTGTAATTGGAATTTTATTAGCTCAGACTTTAGAGCATCATCATATTTTTTCAGAAATAAGACCTTTACGTGATCTTCTAGCAATTATTTTTTTTATTTTTGTTGGCGCTAATGTTAAAATTGATTTTGTTTTTTCTTTACTGCCAAAGATTATTCTTTTTACTTTTATTATATCCTTAGTCAAAGCATTAATAATTTTTTTTATTTTTATTTTTTTTCGTTTTCATTCAAAAAATGCTTTTTATTTGGCTTTATACCTTTTTCAGATTGATGAAAATGCTTTTATTTTAATGTCTACGGCTTTTAGTAAAGAATTAATAAATTATGAAGATTATGTATTTGTGATTAGTTCTGTTATTTTCACTTTAATTGTTACTCCTTATCTTATAAAAAATAAAGAAAAAATTTATCAATTATTAAAAGATTTTTTAAAAAGATATTTTCCATTAGTTGAAAAATTTATTAATAAAAGAATTGACTCTGATAATTCACCAATTGATGTTTTATCAATGAAAGATCATGTGATTATCTGTGGTTATGGTCGAGTGGGTAGTTTTATTGGTCGTTCATTGTTTTTAGCTAATATTCCATTTTTAGCTATTGATTATAACTTTCATTTAGTTGAAAAAGCAAAAAAAGAGGGTATTAATATTATTTATGGTGATCCAACCGATATTGATATTTTAGATTTTGCTGAAGTTGAAAAAGCTAAAGTTTTGGTTTTAACTCTTCCTGAAAAATATAGTCAAGAAAAAATTATTCTTAATGCAAAAAAATTAAACCCAAAAATTTTAATTATTGCTCGAGTGCATAAAAGATTAGATAAGCATCGTTTAAAAAATCTTGGAGCTCAGATTACTATTCAACCAGAAATTGAGGCAGCTCTTTCTATAATAAAAAAGATATATCTTTTTAATAAATTTACCCCAGAGGAGATTTACAATAAAATTAAAAGAATTAGATTAGAATATGAAGGGGTATAAACTTTTTTTTTTATTTTTTTGTTTTTTACTAATTATTTTTTTGGTTTCTAATTTTAAAAAATCAGTTTTTTTTGTTAAAAAAGAACGAATCAACATTCTTTTTTATGGTAAAAAAACGGTTATTTTTTCTTTAGGGTTAAAAAATAATTTGACATATTTAATTGTTTATCCAGCTAATTTGTATTTAGAAGTTCCTGGTGGTTATGGATTTTATAGATTAGGAGGGATTGGAAAGTTAGTTGCTTTAGAAAAAAAACCAGAGATATTTAAAAAAACATTTTCTTCAAATAGTAGTTTTTTTTTAGATCTCTATTTTTATCCAAAAAAAGAAGAGATTTATCATGAAGAATTTAAAGAAAAAAAAAATTGGCCATCCTTTTCGGAAATATTTTTTAACTCATCTAATGCTAATTTTTTTGATAGGATTTTTTGTTTGTATTATTTTTTTATTAATAAGCCTTCAATTTATAAAGTTATAGAAATAGATGCGGGAAAATTTGATAGAAAAAAATTTTTTGATCAACATCAAGCTCTTTTTTATAAAAAAATTTATCGCCAGGAAAATCTTACGATCCAAATTTTATATAAAGAAAAATACAAAGTAGCTGATTTATTGAGTAAAATATTGGAAGGTGAGGGTTTAAGAGTAGTTGATATAAGTCAAGATGATAATAACTTTAAAAAAGAATGTGTGATTTTTTATTCTTCAAAAAAAATAAGTAGAACGGTTATTGATATTAGTCGTTTTTTTAACTGTAATATTAAGAAAAAAGAAACGTCTATTTCTGATATAATTATTAAATTGGGTAATTTAGAAGAAAGTTGGGAGGTTATTTAATAATTATGATAATTACAATTTTTATTTTTTTATTTATTTTTTTAATTTCCTTTTTATTGGCTTTTTGGTCAATGAGGGATTTTGTTTTTCCTAAAGAGATTCTAAATTTTATTAATCGATCGAAAATAAGAGGGACTATTATTTTTTTTAAAAATAAAATTATTCATTATTCTTCTTCTTCTAAATCTTTTTCGTCAGAGGATGTAAAAGAAATATAGTCTTCTTCTTTTTCTGCAGTGAGAGTTTCTGCAAGTTTTTCTAATTCGTTAATTTCAATTGTTTCTTCCATTGATTTTTCTTCATTTTCTTCTGAATTATTATCGTTTTTTTCATCTTTGTCCTTCATCATTATATTAGAAAAATTTCTTGTTACTGAAGAAGGAAAAGAAACTATATTTCTAAATTTTTTTGATTTTTCTTCTTCTTTTATAAAAATAACTACTCGATTAAGAGAAACTTCTTTAACAAAAGCTGAGTATTTGTTACCGCCTTTTATTAAAATAATAAGTCTTTTTCCAATATCATCTGGCAAATTACCAACAAATTCATTATTTTCTGTTTTTATTATTATTTTTCTTCTTCTTATTAAAAGTATAACTTTTTGTCCAATGCAAAGATTGGCTAAGACGTTTTTCTGACCAAGATTAACTAAATTAATTGATTTTGTTTTTCCTGGAATTTCTAAGAAAAGTTCTGGATCAAAAAATATTTTTTTATTTTTGTTTTTGTCTTTTTTTTCTTCCATCATTTTTATTTTTTGCAGATAGTTTAATATTACTGGATGATTAGGTTGTATCTTAAGACCTTTTTGATAGATTTTTTCTGCTTCCTTAAAATTTTGTTCTTGAAAATATGCAAAGGCAAGACGTAAAATTGCATCTAAATTGTTTTTCTCTAAATTTAAAATCTTTTTATTAAGATTAATTGCCTTTTTCCATTCATTATTAAAAGCTGCTTCTATGGCCTGATTTTCTAAATTTTTTATTTCATCCATATTTTTAAAAAGTATATGGTAAATTTTTTAAAAGTCAAGTATAATAAAAATTATATGGCTGGTCATTCTAAATGGGCAAATATAAAAAGAAAAAAAGAAGCTGAAGATAAAAAGCGAGGTAAAATTTTTTCAAAAATTTCAAGAATGATTACTTTGGCAGTTTTAGCAGGAGGAGGGATTACCGATCCTGACAAAAATGTTAAACTGCGTTTAGCGGTTGAAAAAGCAAAAGAGGCGAATATGCCAAAAGAAAACATTATTCGAGCTATTGATAGGGCTAAAAAACCAGAAAGTTCTACTTTAAAAGAAGTAATTTATGAAGCCTTTGGTCCATCAGGAACAGCTTTAATGATTGAAGGTTCTTCTGACAATCCTAATCGTACTTTGTCTGAAGTAAGAAATGTTTTATCTCGTTTTGGAGGAAAATTAGCAACTCCAGGTTCAGTTTCTCATTTGTTTAAAAGATGTGGTTTATTAATAATAAAAAAAGAAAAAATAAACGAAGAAAAAATTTTTGAGATAGGTGAGTCTCTTTTAGCTTTTGATATTGATCAAGATAGTGAAGCTTTTTATGTTTATTTTCCTTTTGAAAATTTAGGAAAAGTGAAAGAACTTCTTTCTCCAATTCAACCTGATGCAGTTGAAATTGATTATAAACCTAGTACATTAATTAAGATTTCTGATCAACAGACGGGAAAGACAATTTTAGATTTAATAGAATCTTTAGAAAATTTAGACGACATTCAAAAAGTATATTTTAATTGTGATATCTCTTTATGAAGATTAAAAATATTTTTAAATTTTTATTTTTTTCTTCTTTTTTAGAGAAAAAATTTAGATTAATTCAGAAACGTTTAAGATTTATTATTTCAGTTTTTTTTCTTTCATTTATAATGATGATTTCAACATTTTTTTATTTTGATAAAGCCTTATTTTTTATTCCGATTCTAATTTTTGCCACTTATTTTTTTACTTATTTTTCTATTTTAGAAGATATTAAGAAAATTGAATGGTTAATGCTTTTTTTAATGCCAGTTTTTTTAAGTGTTGTTTTTTATCTTTTTTATTTTCTTTTTCCTGTAAGATGGTTAACCAGACTTCCTTTTATTATTTTTTATGCCATTTCTATTTATGCCATTCTTTTGTCTTCTAATATTTTTAATGTTGGAGTAGAGAAGAGTTTGGCTCTTTACAGAGCCGCTTTTTCTGTTAACTTTTTTTATCAAATTTTTCTTATTTTTTTTATTTTTAATATTCTTTTTTCTTTTCGACAAGATTTTTTTATTAATGGTTTAATAAGTTTTGTGATTATTTTCTTATTTTCTTTACAACTTTTTTGGACAGTCCATCTTAAAAAGAAAATTGAAAAAGAAATCTTTTTTTATAGTATTTTTTTGGCAACTATTGTTAGTGAAGTAGTAATAGTTTTTTCATTCTTACCTCTATCTATTAATGTTTTTAGTCTACTACCGACTGGTGTTTATTATAGTTTGGCTGGTTTGATTTATCATTTTATTGACAGGAGACTTTTTTATCAAACAGTGAGAGAATTTTTAATTGTTTTGGGATTTATTTTATTAGTTGTTTTCTTATCAGTTTCTTGGTAGTAAATTTAATACACAAGATAGAGAAGAGGGGATAAGCTTTGACTTATATAAGATAAAAACTACGAACGTTAAAAAATAAATAACTATAGGATAATAAAACTATAGGATATAAAACAAAAAAATTATTTTATTTTTTAATACCATCAAAAATCAATAATATATTAAATATATTAAATAAAACAAACTAAAAAATATATATAGATAGTTTGTTACTACACTCCAAATTACTTCAAATTCAGAATATAAATTTATTTATCATTTTTTGTGGATAAGTGATAATTTTTGAGGCTAAATTTATATTTTGTATTTTTAAAACAATCTAAATATAAATTTAAATATTTAAATATATTTTTTAAAAATACTAAGCAAGCAATTAGCCTCAAAAATTATATTTTAGATTTATAAGACAATCTAAATTTAATTAGTTTTAAAAAAGAATTTTATTTTTTTAGAGAATAGGCTATTTTTTTATTCATTCGAGTAAATTATTAATAAATTATTAAAAGATTAAATAATAAAAAAAGAAAAATTAGAAAAAATAATTAATGTATTAAAAAATAAAACAGTGTAGTTTATTCTCTTTTAATATTGAAGCATAAAAAAATATTTTTTCAGTTTTAATACCAAGAGTAAAATTATTTTGATATTTAATTTAAGGGTAAAGTATATAAAACGTCGTAAATTATATCTTTTACGATGTTATGAAAAAAATTTAATAGGGGAGATTTTTTATTTTTATCATAATCTGAATGATAATTTTTGTTAAATATTTTTTAATTGTTTTTTATTATAATTTTTTAATATTCATTTTTAATTTTTGATTCTCTTTATCTTTAGAAGTTTTTTGATTTTTTGAAATTATTTTTTAAATGAAATTATTTTTTAAATTTTGTGGTTTTTTATATTATATTATTTAGTTTATATTATTTATTTAGATTGTTATGATAATATAAATTATTAATTATTTTTTTGAGAAATTAAAAAATATAAAATATAAAATCCATAAATATTTAGTAAAATTTACCTATCTCAATCTTTTCCACATCAAAAATTTTTCCCAAATATAAGTGAGATAGTATTTTTTAGAAACTAAATAGTCTTGCGTTGGTAAAAAGCGTCTTATTTTCCCAGAAAAGCCGGTTTTAAAAAGAGTTAAGCCTTGCCAAGATTTAGGAGTTCTTATTGGTCTTTGATCATCATATATTCCCCAAAAGTTATAAAACTGGCAATTGCGATTTTTAGCTTCTTTAATCGCTTCCCATTGAAGTAAATAAGTTACTGGGATTTTAGTATGTATTGAGGCGCCTTGATGATAAAATGCAGCTGATTGAGTAAAAATAATAATTGAAGCAGCAAGATAGTTAAAGTTAGTTACAATTGGTTTAAATTTGTTAAAATTAGAAAAGTTGATTTTTGCCAAAAAAATAATTGCATTTCTAGATTTTGAAAAGGCTTCAAATTCTCTTTTTATAAAATTAAAGGAAAAAGGAGTAAATTTTTCTCTTTTGGCTGTTTGTTGGTAGAGATGATAAAAAATTTCTAAAGCTTTGGGATTGGTAGTCTTTTCAATAATAACTCCATCACGAATTGCTTTTTTGATAAGGTAAC
>Ga0197142_1000494_pt1 | contig 36207 bp, 41 predicted proteins | sample GBS60_MetaG_FD_148614 | JGI IMG/M metagenome (GOLD analysis project Ga0197142, IMG submission 148614) | Sediment microbial communities from Great Boiling Springs, Gerlach, Nevada, United States - GBS 60_MetaG | ecosystem: Environmental > Aquatic > Thermal springs > Hot (42-90C) > Sediment...
GACGTCCTCGACTTCGCAGTCGTCGCTTCCGAGTGTGGCGGACCTTGCGGTTCCCGTGTCGACTCCGGTCAGATCGCATACGCGGTAGTCGATGCATCGGCTCCGTATTACGTGAGCGTCTATCGCACTGCGAATGGCGGAGCGACGTGGACCGCGGTCTCTCCGCCTTTCGCTGACGCGGCTGCTACGTCGATCGCACTCGTTCCACACTCTACCGGCTATCGTCTGGTGGTCGGTCGCGATACGGTTTCGGGTGAGCCCGCTGCCGTCGCGATAAGCGATGACGAGGGCGACTCGTGGAGCGAGATCGAAGTGGGTAACGTCGCGGATCAGTCGGTCAGACGGATCACCATGGATAGCATCGGACGGTTGTGGGCGGTGTGCACCAACGGTTACATCTATCGCTCGGCGGATCGCGGTGAGTCCTGGGTTGTCGTCGAGGCCGGCGTTGCCACGACCGAAACGCTACGCGACATCGCAATGGCTTCGGACACCGTGGGCTACGCAGTGGGGGACGCCGGTGTGGTGCTGTATACTGTCGACGGCAACTCTTGGGCGACGTTGACGCCACCCGCAGTGGGTGTCGATTACGCTACCGCCGCCGTAAGCGCTGAGGGCGCTGTGTTCGTCGGCGGCAACGACGGGACGGTGTATGGGTGGTACAACGGAAGTTGGAATACCATGCACACCGTCACTGGTGCGTTCGTGAACATGATTCGATTCGACCCCGACCACCGTTTCTTCGGTTACGCCGTGCTCACGACTGGAGCGGGAGCTGGCATAATTCTGCGCACCGAGGACGGTGGTGCGACGTGGTACAGATTGCCTACCGACTACGTACCCACTAACACCGGCCTTCGCGCGATCGCACCCTACTCGCCGAATGAGGGTTACGTTGGTGGTAACGATGCGTTCGTCGCTAAAATCGGGAGGCGCGCATGATCATTACGCTCAAGTCGGGTACGAAGTTGCGCGTTCGCCGCGTTCCCCCATTCGCTGTGCTGCAGATAACGGGCAGGAGCACACCCCCACCCGTCCCTGTGGTGGAGATTGAAACGGCGGCTGGGCGTGAACGCGTTCGCGCGCAGCCTGGCACTCCCGAATGGGAGCGCTACGTCGAGGAGGTCGAGCGTTACAACCGCGAGACGAATGCGGCTGTGCAAGCGTTCGTGAGCGACTACGGAGTAGAGGCGTGGCAATACCCGAACGATTCACCCGATGTGTGGCATACCGAGCCACCCGATGACTGGACCGTACCCGAAGTGTTGCATAGGCATGGGTTGGCGAGTTCGGGTATTCGACGCGTCGACTACATCAACTACGAATTGCTTGCCGACGCTGCCGATTACGTTGCGTTTATGGCTGCGGCATTAGGTGAAACGGCACCGCTGGCACCAGAGGAGGTGGAAGCGGCACTCCGCGGGTTTCGCGGTTGAAGTCGACGGCGAACCTCTTCACGAAATCGCGGAGCGGTTGCGACGTCGCAGTCGCACTGGTGTCGTGACTGCGAATACGCTGTTCGAGGAGGCGGCGGCGATGAAGGCGTGGTCCGTGCGACCGTCCAAGTGGTTCGAGATGTCGCGTGCGGAGCGCGCCTTCATCGTTGCTTACGAGCGCGCGCAACGCGTGCTCACCGAGTTGCTAATGGAGCGTTGACATGCCGTACGCGTACGAGGAAATATTTCGATTCAAGTTTCAGCCAACGTTTGACTGGCGGATAGACGCTGGGGTGCCCGCATCCGAGATCGCGAAGTTGGACGCGATCACCAAGATGTTCAACAACACGGTGAACGCCGCGCTGTACGTCTGGCTGAAGTACGGTATGCAACTCCAGACCGTTAGCGTCGCGCAGATCCCTCAGTTCGTCAGCGCGTTGGTTCAGTCTGACAAGCATCTACGCGAGTACTCGCAGGCTCTGGGTGTGTACTCGACCATCATCCAACAGGCTGGCAAAGCGACTGCGGGGTTCGGGATGGACATTGATGCGACAGGCGCAGCGCAGATGTCGTTTATGAAGCGCCTGTTCATGATTCGTTGGGAGTTGTTCACACTCATGTTCTTAGTGGGTGTGGCGGGTAAGACGATTACGTCGGTTTTCAGAAGCATGGAGGAAGCGGCGAGGCTAAAGGGGGCCGTCGAGGCAGCGCATAACCTCGCCGAGGCGTATGGCGTGGACTTACCGAAGGTCGTAGAGGGTCTGCGTGAAGCATCGTATGGTACGTTGACGCAGGCCCAGATCATGAGTTTGGCGTCGCGAGCGCTCGTCTCGGGTGCGGCTTCGTTTGCCGAGAGACTACCCGAGATATACGCGATCGCGAGGGCCGTCGCTGTGGCTACAGGGCGTGACGTCGAAGACGTCTTTCTCACACTCGTGCGGGGTATATCACGTGCGGAGCCTCGTATCATCAAGTCCGCCGACGTCTACATCGATGGCGCGCGGGCGCTCGAGCAATACGCAGTCGCACACGGCAAAGCGGTAACCGAGTTGACGCTTCACGACAAGCAGGCAGCGTATCTCAACGCAACGCTCGAGTACGGAAGCAAGATCATGCGGGCGGTCGGCGAGGATGCAGTGCAGGCGACTGCCCCCTTCGAACGCCTGAAAGTGACGTGGAAGAGTTTGGGGGCGGTAATCAATGAGGAACTCCGACCCATTGGTGAGTGGCTCTCCAATGTGTTGAACACCGCACTGCAGACGCTCATGCGCTTGTACGTGATGTTCCAGACTGCTCGATCGGGGTTCATAGGTTTCTTCGAGGGGCTCGGCGAGGTCGTATTACAGTGGCGACTGTTTACGCACCCACCGCTTTTCGAATACATCGCACAGCGGTGGGATACGGTCATGGGGCGATCGGTTGAGCGTGCTAAGGAAACGTTCTGGAGATACTCCGAGTCTGCAGGTCTCGCAACTCGATCGACCGAAAGGGCAACCGCTGCGATCGGCGAACTCGGTGAGGAAGTGGAGGACGCAGCATCGGATGTCGACAGACTCGTCGATCGACTCGTTTCGTTGGCGATGTCTGCCGACGAAGCCAGAGTCGAGCACATCAAGGCACTCCAGCAGATCCGCGAAGCCTACTCGGAGCGCACCGCGGAGGCGGCACGCAAATACGTCGACGCCGTGAAGAAAGCGGAGGCCGACGCCGCTAAGGCGCGTGAGAAGGCGTACGAAGACTATCGGAAGCGGCTACGCGACCTACAGAGACGTGCGCAGCAGGACGAGCGCAATGACGAAGCGCGGCACCAATTAGAAATCGAGTTCATGTATCGCCGCCACTGGCTGGCGCTGTTGCAATCGCAGCGTCTGTACGAGTACGAGCGTGCGCAGTTGGTCGCTCGAGGCGACGTATTGGCCATTGAAGACCTCGACGCGCGTCACGAGATGGAGCGACAGGCCGCCGAAGAGAATTTCCAATTGCAACTGGAATACCAACAGCGCTTGTGGGCGCTGCAGCGCGAGCAACAACGTGCTGCGCTCCAGGAACAACTGCGCGACCTGCGAGAAGCGCTTGCGGAACAGTTGCGCGAGATCGATGAGCGCAAACGCGAACAGATTCAACAGGCTCGCGAGCGGTACGACGAGGAAATGCTCGACGCCGAATCCTACAGACTCAAGCGTCAGATCGAGGAAGAGGCTGACCATAGAGAACGCATGCGCAAGCAGGCTGAGCGGTGGGCCGAGTTCTTGCAACAGGAGGGCGTGGGCTACGACAAGGCGCTCAAACTCGTACACGAGTACTTCGGACCCGACGGCGAAGTTGACCAGGTGTTCACGGATTTCTGGAATCGTCAGATGCGCTACGCCGAAATGTTTAGACGGGTACTCACGCAGGCGGTTACGTCGCTACCGCGACCTACTTGGAGTGACGTTGGTACGTGGAGAGTACGTCCGCGGCAGTTCGGCGGCGACGAGATTGTGAGCCGTCCGACGTTGTTCTTGGCCGGCGAGCGAGGTCCGGAGCGCGTGACGATTCGCCCACTCACTGTACCCTCCACCGTTAGACTGGCGTGGACGGGAGGACCCATTCCCGTTATGGGGACAGGGGGGCTCCAAGGCCTCGACTTCTCGCGCCTCGCTGACGCGGTTGCCGAACGAGTTATCGCTGTATTCGCAGACGCCCTGCAAGCCTAGGAGGTGTGCATGTACGCGATAAACGAGCGCAGTGTCGTGGCTCCTGATGTCGAACAATGGGAGGCGTACGAACTGGGTGTCGATCATACAGGACGTATTCGTCGCAGTCCCTACATGCGTTTGACCTGGACGAAGAGGGTTGACGACGGTTGCGTTGACTGGCGCAACTACGAAGGGCAAGCGGTTCGTCTAACGACTCGCGCGCCGGGTAGGTCGAATGAGTTCGCTACGTACGACGCGGTGTGCCAGCGTGTCGTGGCTGTGCAACAGCGCTCGTTGCTCACGGACGTCGTTGCGACATTCCTCGTCCACGTGGGGTGAGTTATGGCGGACAGACTTCTCGAAGCGATGAGAGGGGCGGCGGTTGGACTCCGCCTCGACGTTTACGTTGGACCTCCGGTGACTCCCAACTTTCACTGCTGTATCAGCGGAACGACTGTGGGTGTCACCAAGGACCCCGTTGCGATACTAGAACTCATCCCACCCATTCAGTTCGTCGGCCAACCGGTCGACGCGGACTACAGTCGATCGTACTCGGCGACGAGCACTCTTGAGTATTGGGAAATCGATTGGGGAGACGGTAACATGTCAAACGGAACGTGGCCAGGTACAGGGAGGGTCTCGCACCCGATGGGCGGGTACGCCGAGGTCGGACGTTACAAGGTCGTCCTACTTGTTCGCGACATACTGGGTGCCGAAGGTCGAGCGCGAGAATGGGAAATCGTCGTACCACCCGAGTTCACAGCGTACGTGGGAGTCTACGGGTACGAGGGGTGATGGACTATGGGTACCGGAGTATGGTTTACGTGCCTCGGAGAAAGTTGGGATCGCGTGCACAACGTCAATGCGCGCGATCTCGACCGCCGTGGTGACGTCCAACCGTGTTTCGATTGCGTGCTCCCGATGTGCGACGTCTCGCAGGTCGAACTTCTGGACGCGGAACCGAAGGGAGTCGACTACGCGCCCGACGGAGGTGCCTTATGGAGTCGTCGCGCACCTTCCGCGAACCTCGATGCGCATGCCGTACTGCTTTCGGTGGTAGCCGGTGAGGAATACTGGGGGATCTTCGACTACGGGGTCGGTGGGTGGCGCATTGCGCGCTTCGTTATGCGCGAAGGCGAGCCACCGGATTTCGCTCTGACGCCAGCGCTCCCCATAGTCGGAGGGCCCGCGGGGGTGTGCTGTCACCCGGAGGAGTGGGAAGTCGTTCGATCAGCCGATTACCCGGTGAATCCCACGCAACCGTCTTCGAAAGGACCGGCTTTCGATTACGTGCAGTGCCCGTTTCTCGCAGCGGTCGACGGACGCCTTCTCACGGCTGCATTGTGGAATCGAGATTGGGGTGGAGGATTCTGCGACGTCACGATCAGGTATCTCGTCTTGGACCCAGTGACGCTCGCCGTCGACTCCGAATTGGTTGAGGTAACGCGACAGTGTGCTAATCTGTTGGATTCGTTCCCCGCTCTCACTCCGTACGGCGCTGTAGACATTGGGCTCGAGACTGCGGGTTCGCTTGTGCGCGCAGTCGCGACGATCTACCCACTGAACGGTGGGTCGTTCGCGGTGCGTACGGATTGGATGTCCACCAGTGGTACACCGATTGGACTTTCTGGTCGCGTGTACTGGCCGGGGTGGGGGGTTCGGTTCCCTTCCACCTCCGCATTCTGTGCGTGGTCTCCGTGGGTTTCGGCGGATGGACGATACGTCGCGCAGCCGATGCGTGTGAAGGTGTACGCTGGTGAGGAGGTTGTGTCCCAATTGTGGGGTACCGTATTGGTCGACGTCTTGACGCCGTCGATTCAGTGGCAGCCCGTAACATTCGGACCAGGGGGTCCCGACGAGGAACGCTACTTTTGGTACCCCGTTGGCGTCAACAACCTTGGCGAGATCGTCGCGACGACGCTGCCTCCTGCGGCTTCGTCGTGGGCCTACGTGATCGCAAATCTCGACAACACGATTCGGCGCACGGGCATTCGCTATTCCGATCTCCCGTCGAACACCTCACCCGTCTACAGCACGATGTTGGAGTGGAGTGGGAAGTTGTACAACCTCATTTGGGTGGTGGACGAGGACGGGGATCCTATCATACCTCTGTACATTCGTTGGAACGGACTCGCTCCGGACTACGAATTGATCGCATCTGGTCTCGCGGATGCGACTGCAGGTATCAGGACGTCACCGATTTGGAAGTTGTATGCGTGGTCGGGGACTCACGGTTACGACTCCTCGCACCGACTGTGGTACCGTGAGGTCACTGGGCGAGCACAGCCCTCGTACGTGACGTTTACGACGTGGAACGAGCCGTTTCGTAGGCTTCCGGGATATGAGGACGACGGGTGGTTCGCTGTGCACGGGTGGTGCCCCGAGTCGGAGTCGGGCCGTTGTCCGGAAACGTCGGAGTGGCCAGACCTCACGGATGTACACTGGACAATATACGCGGAGCGTCGAACGTCCGATGCGCATCCGTCGACGTATCTGCGACGCGTGCGATTGTACCAATCGGTAGGCGCCGACTACGTATTCCTAACGTTGGATTGCGAAGTCCAAAATGCGGTGTACAGAGCGCCATGGGATTGCAGTGCGTTAGTAGAAGTGTGGTACTCGGAGGGGCAGTACCTCGCGTTCTGCCCGGATTACTTCCGCGGACGTAGACTCTACCTAGGCGACAGCCTCCACCCACTTATGTACTCTGACGACCTAGGTGATACGTGGCACGAGTTCCCTGGATGGCCTGAGCCGTACACCGTCGCGTGCATGCTCTCGATCCCGGAAGGTGTCCTAGTCTTCACATACGGTTCGGAGACGTTCCTGATCGTGGACGGTGCGCAGGTCGTTAGGTGGGGTGCGACGCCGAGTCCGGCAGTCGACGACGCGTCGTACGATCCGACGGAGCCGCACCGCATATTGGCGTGCGCTGGACGGTATTTGTACTTGTCAGTCGACAGCGGTAGGACGTGGAGGGCGGTGACGTCGCCGGCCGAGGCTGGCGAGGACATTCGTAGGACACATTTACTGTCGAGGCTGGGGTGGTTATGGAGCCGATGACACTCACGCGACATGTGATAGTCGAGCGCATCGCGGGAAGCACGAGCAATGGTGGTTGGGAGTGCTCCGGTACGGTACTTCGTGACACCAACTTGTTGAGCCAGTGGTCCGCCATGAGAGTACACGCCACTGCGGTAGTCGGTCGCTCGGTAGCGTTCCCGCGCATCGCGTTCACGGGGTACGTATACCGCCTCACCGACGCGATCGACGTAACGGCCGCTCGAACGCGCTTCGAAGCCGCAACGAGTCACGCAATTCTGGAGCGTGGTTGGTTGCAGGGTATCGGATTCGTAGACGTCGAACAGTTTGGACGACTCCGCGAGCACTACCACCAGTTCGACGTGCGCGACCGCATGACCCTCGGCAAGATCGTGAGGCACATCCTCGGCTACTGGGATACAGTTGGTCAGCCGCCCTCTACCAACCCTGACTGGGTCGCGCATTGCAATCTCGTCTACGACCACGAACACAACCCGTCTGGTTGGATTCGTACGGACATAGATACGGAGGGCAGCGCGGAGGTCTCACGCTACATCGTCCGTGAGTCCACGAATTTGTGGCGGACGCTACGCGACATTGCTGCGAACGAGTTCTACGACTGTTACTTTGATCGTAACGACGTATTCCACTACCGTCCACATCCGTACTTCTACACCGCACCCAATCCCGAACTCACGCTGGATCGAACGCTGCTGTTGGGTACCTTGGAGGTCGAAGCGCGTGAGTCGAAGGTCCGACAAGTACTGCTCCACGCTGTGACGGATGCGGAGACCACGATGCACGCCGAGTACCCACCGTCGCCTACGCACGTCTACGGTGAGGTCGTCGAGAAGACGGGCATACGATGCAATAGCCAGGCGTTGCTCAATCAGTGGGCGCAGAGGTTGTACCGGTGGGAAAATCGCCCGTACACGATAACCTGGACGGCACCCGGTCCAATCGGTCTGTACGTCGACCTCAATCAACCCGTCTACATCGATTGGTCGGGTACTGCAGTCGACGGCGCGCATTACTCGTGGCACAACGAAGTCGCGTGGGTGAGCGCAATCGAAATCACGATTAGCGAAGGTCACGTGGCGCATGCGAGGCTCACGTTGGAGGTGATAGAATGACATCACGCGAGGAGACGATTCGACGGGCTCGCGAGGCACTTCACAGGAGATTGAGAAGAGACACGCATATACCCGGCTGCGTAGTCGTCCACGTGGATCCCTATGATGTCGGCACCGACGTCGTCCCTCGCTACGTTCGTGTTGCGCTGCGCGGTCGCGAACACGTTGACGTCTTGTACCGAGGCTTCCCACCTAACCTCCAGGAAGGCCAGCAGGTTACCGTCTTGCATATAGTAGAAGGCGACCTCTACGAGGTGTTCGGACCGAGTGGCACTGACGAGAGCGGTGCGATTGTGTACCCGGATCCGGCTTTCCTGCTCACAAAGTTCCTCGTAGTCCGCGACGTCTGGAGCGCCGAGTCCGCCGGAGTAGAGGCGTTCGATACCTTCCTCGAGGCGCTCACCGCAAGCACCAACATCGACGTCATACTCGTCCCCCCTGGGTGGCACGAATACGAGTTGACAGAACCTCTCACGATCGACAATAGAATGATCGCCGGAACTACCGAGGCGAGGCGCGCCACGTGGATCTACTTCTACAGTTCGGTACCAGTGTCGACTGCGCTGGTGTCTCTCACGTTCTCCGATGTGTGGGACGTCGCCCTCGAAGTCGATCGGTACGACACGGAGGCCGCACCGTGCCTCTCAGTCGCGAACACGACGATGATCCGGTGCGAGGTCGCTGCTTGGAGAGACTCCGGTCCGTCGCTCGAACTCGTCGGAGATACGGTGCTCACGAACTGTCACTTGTGGGTCGGGGGCTCGACGTCGATCGCACCCGGACACCGTATGCGCTTCGAGTCTACAACATTCGAACTCGAAGACGTGTCTGTCGACGGATACTATCCTGGCTATGCGACGTTCGCATGGTGCACGATCGCTGGAGACTTCGTAGTCGCGGCCAACCAGACACTTACGTTGTACAACTGCGTACTGGACGGTTCCGCACTTGGCGATGGCGCCGTCGAAACGTATGACTCGCGGATCACTGGCGACTCGACTGGAACCCACCACTCCACGCTAATTGACCGCGCCTCGACATTCGACTACACGATCGCGGTAAGAGGCACACCCCCACTCACAGTCTCTTCCACCGAACTCGTCACCAACCTAAACGCCGACCTGCTGGACGGGTATCACGCCGCTGACCTGCTTGCCGCAGCGGAATTCCGTTGGCCTACGAAGCCGTACCGAGTGGTGGACAGAAAGCCCGTCGAGTACGAGACCATCCAGTCGGCGATCGATGCGAGTTCCTGGGGAGACACGATCTACATACCTCCGGGTGTGTACACAGAGAACCTAATGGTCGACCGCGGAGTGCGAATCGTTGCGGTGTCTCCCGAGGCGGCTTGGCTGTACGGGACGCTCACAGCGACGCATCCGTGGGTAACGGTCGAGAACCTTCGCATACATGTTAGTGCCTCTGCCGGTTCGACGTCCACAATCATCACCGTAGACGCACCCGGCTCTCTCTTCCTCCGCAACTGCACGGTGACGTACACAGCCGCGGGTCCGGCGGCGTACACGCTCGCACACGTCACCGAAGGAGCGGTGCTCTCCGCAACCAACGCCTACATTGCAGCACTCGTCTCCGACACGGAAGGCGTATCGGGAGTCGGTGTGAAGGTCGAAGCCACCGCGACTTGTGATCTAGTATACAGTACCGTCGAGGCTTTTGGTGTCGATGGTGGAGTCGGAGTGCGTGTCGCGAGCGGCGGAATCTGTCGCGTACGACATAGCACAATACGCGGATCAACAGTGGGTGTGGATAGCGAAGGCGAGACCACTCTCACGTCCTCTTATGTGGACCCCCCGCTGAGCGATGTCGACGATGACGTTAGCGTCGAACTCGTACCTTACGTACCCACAGTAGATTCTCTCTACGTTTACGAAGCCGCGACCGCACAATGGAAACCCATGCCCCTAGACGATATAGAATTGCCGCCGGCGAATCACGCTGCTTCGCATACGGAAGGTGGCAGTGATTCGTTTCAGACGACAGACGTGATCGCAGCCGCAGTACGACGTGCGGTATTCGGAACCGCTACGTACGAGTTCGGTGATGTGGTTGCATCGCAACCACTCACACTATCCGGAGGGCTCGTCAAGAGCGATGCGGAGATCCACATAGATGCGATACACCCGAGTCCCAACTTGAGCATATCACCCACCAACATTACTGGCGCGGGTTGGGGTGTAGAACTGCGATCCAACGATTCTGGAAAATACACGGGCATCACGTGGGGGCGAACCAGTCAGGAAGGTTCGCTGGGTGTCGCAGCGAGTACGAATCAGTGGCTGAATACCTCAGTTGCAGGCGACACTGTTCTGCGGGCTTCGACAGGGAACCTGCTGCTGGGGACATTCGCTACCGGCCAGGATATCCGATTCATCACCGGAGGAGCGACAGGAGTAGAGAGGTTGCGAGTCAGTGCTTCGGGAAATGTTGGGATAGGCAACTTCCTGGGTAGGAATCCGCAGTATACGCTGACTCTACACCGCGACGCGATGTTCGCAATCGAACTTCCTACTCCTTCGGGGGCGACTGCGACACCCACCTCCGGCGGAAGCCTCGCTGCGGGTACATACTATATACGTGTCGTCGCAAGCGGTGTTGGAGGCACGACTCTCGGGTCGACACAAGTTTCCGCTGCCGTAGACGGGAGCACAACCAACGCAATTCAAGTGTCGTGGTCTTACCTGCCTGGGGCTATCAACTTTCGTGTGTACGTGGGGACAACAAGCGGCGGTCAGGACCGCTACTGGACCGTAACGTCGCTGTCGTACAAAATCGTTGCTTACGGACCAGGAGACGGTTCTACTCCCGGTACAGTACCGACGGAGTGTACCGCCAGAACAGTTGGGCTGGGAAGTTCGACGCAGCGCCTGTACGGAGACATCTACATCGGCGATCCTTGTCCTGGGAGAACGTCTCCCAAGACAGCCCTCCACATCGTTGGACCGAATGCACCCACAGGTGCCAGCAGTGCGCTGGATATCCAGTGGGAGTTCAGCGCGGCAGGAAACGCAGCGGTTCGTGCGTACCGAGGAGGCTCGTACGACACGTACCTACAATTCCTGACGTCGCCCACCGGAAGCAGTACACCCATAGTTCGTGCATCGATCGACGCTTCCGGAAACGTCGCTCTTGGATCCTCGTCGCTCCCAGACGTTAGCGGTGCCACGGGGAGCGTCGACATCGGGGGCGACACTCTCCGTCTGCGCACATCCAGAACTCCTGCATCTTCAGGAAGCACAGGCAAGGTGGGCGAAATCTGTTGGGACGCAGACTACATCTACGTCTGCGTCGCAACGAATACGTGGAAGCGAGTTGCGATCTCAACATGGTGAGGGGGTGTGCCTTGACCGCGATAGTGGCGTTTACGGATGCCGGAGACGTAGCGACGACCAACGTTACTCGCGAGAACGCGCTTGCGCTCGCGATGATCGCATTGGAGATAGCGCGACAGTTGATCGCACTCTCACAAGCGAAGGGCGACGATGAGGCCAACGGAAACGGATAAGAAACTCGGCACGCTGCTATTTGGATGCGTAGGCCCACTGACAGCGGGCTTCACGCTCGCGTGGGTCGCGTATGCGTTGGGGTTCGAGCACTTAGTTTGCTGGGGTTCGGTGCTCGCACTCACCGCGCTCGGTACGTCTTTCTACGTACTATTCGGTGGACTACTCGAAACCGGAGGTTGACGTGACTGATAGAACGACGAATCGCGAACTCGCAGAGAGACTCGAAGTGCTACAAGGCACCGTAACGAGCATCCAACAACAAGTATGCGCTCTGCAAGAGCAGTTGCGCGAGGTGCGCTCGGCGCTCGAGCGCACACAACTGATTCTGTGTGGTGACGGTTTGCAGGGCCTGACCGACCGCGTCGGTACGCTGGAGGAGCAGATATGGCGAAACGACCCGAGCATACTGTCGCGACTCCAGGCGTTGGAGCAACACATCGATCGCTTCAACAAGGTTGCGTGGGCGCTGCTCGCACTCGTCGCATCGCAACTCACATTGGCGGTGCTAAGGTTGATCGGAATATGAGGGGTGCGGTGAATAACGGGACGGCGAGCGTGGGGGCGGCTCGTCTCGACCTCCCACCGCGTGTGGCAGGGGAGGACTGCGGTCCCGTCGGCGGCCCCTGCACACCCCTCTACGCGTCGTGGCTGCACGTCTGGTACGCGATGCGACTTCGACTCTCGTACAACTCCGATTCCCGATGCAGGAGGGACCGATGATCGCGATTCGCAGAGCGCATTCGTGGGAGTGTGACGCGATCAGCTCTATCGCACACGCAAATAGGCAGGCGCTTGGCTTCATACCACGCTCATGGCTTGCGGAGGCAGTGCGAAAGCGTGAGGTCATCGTGGCAGTCGATAGCGAATCGGTTGTCGGCTTCGCGCGATTCCACATCACTCGAAAAGGTCAGTGCACGCTATACGAAATCGCGGTACGCGATGACGCGCGTGGTAAAGGCGTAGGGCGCGCGTTGATCGAAGAACTCGCACGCATCGCAAGCGCGCACGGAGCGTCGCACATACTCGCCAAGTGCCCCGAAGGTCTGCCCGCGAATGGATTCTATGTACACCTGGGTTTCGAGCGCCAGGCGACGGAACGCAGAAAGAAGAGAACACTGCTCGTATGGGTCAGAAAACTATCAGACTGATATGCTGTGCGAAGCGCGAAGTACTCTACGACATCGCCCGCGAGGAAGGGTTGCTACCCGGTGCGCAGCTCCCGCAGAAATACGTCCCTCCCGACCTATTCTTCGCGGATCAGAACTGGAAGCGTCCCAACCGCCAACGTTACATGGAAGCGCTTGCGACTCACCGTCCATACATGGCCACCGTTATCGACATCGAGACACCCGAAATGTTCGACGAGGCAATTTCCTGGGCCGAGGAGGCTGCGCAATTCGTCCACGAAGTCGTACTGATACCGAAGGTGCATGGCATCATCGAACGCATACCCGAGCGAATTGGTCAGGTGCCCGTCGTACTCGGTTACTCGGTGCCGACGAAGTTTGGTGCGTCGGAGTTGATTCTCTGGGAGTTCGGAAGGCGACCTGTGCACCTTCTCGGCGGTGCACCCCACCAACAACTCGAACTCGCACGCTACCTCAACGTGATATCGCTCGACGGCAACGCGATAACCAAAGGAGCCACCACGTACCTCTCGGCGTGGTCGCCAAATGGGTGGTACAAGCCTTACGAGAAAGGTGCCAACCCACCTAATGCGTACCTCGATGTGTTCCGACGCTCCGCACGCGCTCTCGTCGAAGCATGGCGAGCGAGAGGTTATCACATCGTCACACCCAACGACGTTCGCGATTGATCGCACAACGCATTCGACCCAGACGAAAAAGAAAGCCGGTTGCCCTCACGAGGGCAACCGGCTTTCTTCTTCGCTCACGCGCCGCAACCGACTACGATGCGTCTCTGTGCGGACACCGTTGGCACCAATCACGCCAGGCCTGACTGTAGCCCTTGTCGAGACCGAGCCAGTAGGCCGCGCCACCGTAGGCTACCAACAGTAGCACAAGCACTGCGACTTGTGTCGTCACCTCCCAATTCATAGCACACCCCCTCACACTCCAGAACTCCGCCCGGACAATCGGTGGATCATCGCTGTGGCGACCGCGTACAATCCCGCAACCGTCAACCCCAATCGCAGCCCCGCCAGGAACGACTCCCACGATACACCATGAGAGCCGAACGTCAATCCTACTGCGAAGCAGATCGAGGCAACGACCCACCAAACGTCAGGCGTATCAGGTACGTATGCTCTGATGAGACGCTTCACGAGTTCGACGAGGGCCACGGTGAGCAAACCCGCCTCTGTCGCTGACATATCTCACCTCCGTGGCGTTGTCGCGAGGAGATACAACGCGTACGCGATCCCGATCACTGCGAGTCCGAGTGCGACACCATACGCTACAGCGAACACATCCATAGCAGCCTCCTACGGTATGCGAAGTACGACATTGAACACGCGAATGCACCCGCGTTCCGCAAGTCGCCGACGTAGACTCTTGCAGACATCGTAGTAGGCAGTGAGCAGAATGGGCGGCTCGTCGAGGGTCGGTTCCTTGACAAATGCGGCGGCGCAGAGTTGGCCCTCCTCATCGCATACGACGAACACATAGCAGTTGCAGTGTCCGAGGCTCGGGTTCGCGGGGCACCAGTACGTCTCGAGCTGTACCCCCAACTTAACCGCCAGTTTCACGGCCAACCAAGCTGTGACGTGCGCGCGATCCTTCAACAGATGCGTTAGCCGCGTGCTCGACTGCGCCTCCAACTCCACCGCCGCCTGATACAGCTGGTGATACAGACGTTGGTGCGCGAGGTCCAGAGCCTCGACCGTCAGGCCGTTACCGGCGGCGAGAGCCTTCGCGGTAACGTCGAGCCACCGATTGTAGATCGTGTCTTGCGCGACCGCCTCCGAAGTGAGAGTGAGGTTCACGAGGTCGGGATACTCACCCCACTTTCCGATCGGCGCTGGAGGCGGGGGGACCTTAGCCTGTGTAAGACCGGCGCCGACCCCTACCATCGCCAGAATGAACATCGCCACCACGACGACGAGTAGCAAGGACAACGCATACTCGGTAGCACCTTGTCCACGCTCGTTCATCTTCGCACCTCCGCAACCAAGTTGTTGAGCGCATTTATGGCCAGCAGCGCCACGGACGCTACGACCTCCTTGGCGAGGTCGACGTCGTCGTACACAGCAGCACCCTGCAACATACGCGCTACCGTATACAGTTCGTCGTACCACGAGCGGATACGTTCCGACGGAGTCTCGCCATCCGGTTCGGCTACCTCTACGGCAACGACATCGAGAGGCGTATCGCGCTCGTCGTCCATCCACGCAGAGGGAGGTGGGGGTGTGCTGACCAAAGGCAGCAGCAGGGTAATACACGCATCGGCGGCGCGCGCTAGGTCCGGCTGCTCGGGCGCAACCGCCTCGATCCCTTCACCATCCCACGCGTACCCACCCGAAGGTGTGATTCGCAGTCCGGTGACGACGACCTGTGCATTCTTCAGAATAGCCAGAGCGCGAATGCAGCGCGCGACAGGCGAGTTGCCTTCGGGTGCTACCACGAAAACCGAGGACACGACCTCCAGAGGCAGAGTCGTAGGCATGTGTCACCTCCTTTGACTCAACTGCACGAGGATCTGCTCTTTATACTCTGGCACCACACGTACGAGCACGAACGCGAGCGCTTTCTCGATGTTCGTGAGTCGGGATACGATACCCGTAACCGTGCTCATGAGAGCATCGGGATCGTAAGGCTTCACGTCGTGCTCGTCTATATGGCGCTCTAGAGTAGTGCGCAGCGCATCGACCGCCTCGAATAAGGCGTTGGCGCTGCGCATCAGTAGCGCGCCCTCGCGGTTGCCAGCGAATTCGTAGCCGGCCCACACAGATGCTGCAGCGGCAAAGACGACGAACAGGAGAGCAGCCTGGTTGCGCATGACGTCGAAGACGACCACACATTCCACCAGCGTTAACGCGAGGGCAACGAACAGAGAAATCGCCTGTCTCTTCGTCATATCTCGACCTCCTCAAGATGACCCCAATCGGGACCTACGGATATATCGACCTTCCACGGCACCTCCGGAACCAAATCGGTTGCTGCCTTGATCATCACATCTCTTAGTAGGCACGCCACATCTCTCCAGCGTTCACGATTCGCAACGTCGACGATAAGCGAGTCGTGAACGGTGATGATCGGACGCGCCCATTCCCACCACCCCCTTTCTTTCAGTTGTCGATCCAGTTCTATTAGCGCCGCGAGCGTTATGTCGCTCGCGAGTGACTGTACAGGCATATTGACGGACGCCTTGCGTGCGTCTTCTAGGTTCGTCTCGGTGATGAGCGGGAAGCGCCGTCGTCTACCCGTACGCGTCTCCACGTACCCGTGCTCGCGCATTAGTCTGAATTGCTCCTCGCGCCACGCGGCGAGTCGTTTCATGACTTGGTTGTAGCGCCTGACGAACGCACGCGCAGTCTCGATCGGCAGGTTCGCCGACTCCGCAAACGAATACTCAGTGCCACCGTATAAGTACGAAAAGTTGAACATCTTGCACAACATACGCTGCTCTTTTGTAAATTGCGGTCCGAACATAGCAATCGCGACTTCGCTGTGCAAGTCACGGTCGTGTCTATAGGCCTCCAACAGAAACTCCTCGCCGCTCAACGCCGCAGCGACTCGAAGCTCCGCTTGGCTGTAGTCCGCGGCGACCAGCACACCCCCTTCAGATGCTATGAACACACCACGAATAAACTTCCCCCACGGAATGCCACCGATCTCAGCCGTCCCGGGCCTCGGTATCGTCTGAATTGCGGGATCGCGAGCGGATAGTCGCCCCGTCTCGGAGCCGTAGACAAGAAAGTCCGGGTGGGCCCTACCGTCGCCTCCCTCCTTGAATACGAGTTGCGCCAGGTTGTCGACGTACGACGAGCGCAACTTGTCCAGCGACTTATACTCGCTGTACACCTGCAACCACTCCCGTACGTGTTCCGGCAGCGTCGACCGAATGCGATCCAAGGCAGCGCGAGCGACCTTCGAAGTCGATCGCGGCTTTACACCGCGAGCCTTCGGAGGCTGCGGGCACCCCAAGACGTCGTAGAGCACATGCGAAACTTGGTGTGGCGCATTCGGATTGAATTGCATGCCCGCGATTTCGAATAGCCGTGCCAATCGCTTCCGCGACTCGATGTCGAGGGCTCGCTCCAATCGCTCGATTGCATCCCGCGATACGGCTACACCGCGCAGTTCCATTTGTAGAAGAACAGGTTGCGAGGCCATAAGAGGCCACAGGAATGGTCGCTCGAATAAGCCCTCGTCGCGCAAGCGACGCTCCAACTCGAACCACAGTCGCAGCGTAAGCGTCGCATCCAACGCAACGTACGTGTACAGATACTTGCGGGGTACCTTCGAATACCTATCGTTACGACTGCGTAGGAAGCGTTGCACCAACTCGCGTTCGTAGTCCGTGTAGCCAAAAAACTCGTAGAGCAAAGTCTTGAGCGCATGTGGCGAATTCTCGTCGAGTGCGTAGTGCGCTATCAGCGTATCGTAATCTACGTGTACGTTGTGCACGCCTACCTGGTGTGCCAGGAAATGCATGTCGAACTTGGCGTTATGACCGACCCACTTGACATCGGTTCTGTCGAACTGTCGAATCAGCATACTCGCACAGTCGGGTGTGTACAACAGCGAATCCGGAATGATAATGCACTCATCAGTAGCAGTCGCGATACACATACACAGAATGCGGTCGCGCTGCCAGTCGATTTGGTCGGTCTCCAAGTCGAACGCCCACACGCCGCTGCGCGCAGACAGGAATTCGTCGGCCTCATCCGTCGACTTAGCGACCACCGCACGAGGAAGCGGGGGTGTGCCTTCCCCCGGCTCCTCACCGCGAACGACCCGCGCGAACTTCTCCAGATCACCGCGGAATTCGGTGTCGCGCGAAGGCGCCCGCAGCACGTACGCAGGATGCCACGTAGGAAGGCACACCCCTTTCAGCCACCGCCCGCGGAGCGCTGTCATTGTGAGAGACGCCCCTTGAGGATACAACGCTACCGTAGCCGTCTGACCCAACGCGAGTACGTACAGACGTCCACACACTTCGCTGATGCGCCTGATTTCCGCAGCGAGTCCAGGCAGACAACAACGCGCCGCCTCCGGTGGTAAGACGTTGTTCGGTGGCCTGCAGGACGCGACGTTCAGCACGGCTGCCTCGTCGAACGACAGGCCCACGACTTCGAGCCTGGACTGCAACAACTTGCCTGCGCGTCCTACGAACGGCCGGCCCTGGACGACCTCATCAGCGCCAGGCGCTTCACCGACAATGATGAACGTTGGGTGCTCCGGTATGTGACTCGGCACGTAGGGCGCTGCGCGCAGCGGACACGCGTCACACTTGGCACCCTCGCGCTTTACAGGTGTGTCCGAATGTAGTCCAGGTTCTGCTGAAGGCATTCTGCCACCTCGTCTTCCGAAGGTACTCGCGTCCAATCGCTCTCGTCGAGCGAGGCCTTGGGAGCATCGAGGCTCGTAAGTCTTCGCTTCCTGTAAGCGAGCGCGGTCGGTAGCGACGTGTCGAATGACGCGACGGTCGGAAACTCGTCGGCAATCACAGCGATCTCTGTCAACGATTGCCATGTTCCCAGTAGATGCGTCCTCGTCAGATCCCAGTTACGGCTGAGCCACGCTACCGCAGCGCGCCTCGCACCGAGTCGCTCGAGGTACTTCGGCACACCGACGACGACGCGCACATCGCCAAGACGCTTGGTCGCGAGGTTGATCGCCTGCTCGGCACACATACACCACTCAGCGATGTTCCGCCCATGTGGTACGACCATCACGCACTGCGCAACGCTCGCGCAAGCCCCAACGTAGTCGACCAGAGCACCGAGCGTTCGCTCGGAGTCTCCCATGTAATCCGGACAGACGATGACATCCGGGTAGACGTGAGCGGCCACGCGAAGAGCGTCGACAATCGAAGGCACCCCATCGTTCTCCGGCGCACCGTTATCGACGATCACTGCGCACCGACGCCTCGACACCGAGAACGCATCCACGGTCGAAGGCGCAGACGCGAGCGCCACGGGTGCGACCAACAACGTATCGTACGTTCGCAGCCACTGGTAGCGTGGATCCGTCAGTAATACCGGCGGGTACACAGCGTAGAATCTCATGGCCTGCTCCTATTCACCGTCATCGACGTGGGCACCTTCGCGCCGACGATGCAACATGAGGACGATCGCGGCGAGGAACCTCGCGTAGTTCACGATGTCGATTAGTTCCTCGAGCACGACATCCCACTTGACATCGTCGTCGTTCTCCTCGGCGGAACGGTACAGCTGCTCAACACGACCACTCTTCTTACTGATTTCGTGGAGAAACCCCCACGGGTACGACAGCCGATGCCACACAGGCTTGACGACATCGTACTGGCGGGCACGCTCGCTAACGACAACGTTCGCCCGCGTCGTCACCTCGTTGACCGCGTCGTACCACTCGACGAGGAGTCGCTCAATGAGTTCGCGCTCTTCAGGAAACACGGTGCACCTCCTTTAGGAATTCTTCACGCGCCAGGGGGTTCGCGAGGAACACCCCTTTCAGTGCGGTCGTACACAGTGGTGGCACATCCGCTCCACCGCTAACCATCTCGCACGTATGGACGGCACGAATGTGGACCCCCACGCCAAGTGGCTGGAGGTTCTCTACGAACCACTCAGCCACCTGCTCTGTAAGCACTTCCTGCACCACGGGCCACGATGCGATCCAGCGCACGATCTGTGCGACCTTCGACTTACCGATTATGAATCTGCTCGGCAGGTAGCCAACGATCGCGACACCGTGATACGGAAGCAAGTGGTGAGGGCACGGCGCCCAGAACCTGATGTTCCGCACAACGACCATTTGGTCAACACGTGGGTCATCGTTTTCGAAGAGCGTCACCCGCGGTTCGGGCAGACCAGTTGCGATGCGCACGAGGTATCGAGCGACCCGCCTCGGCGTCTCGCGCATGTGCGGACTCTCGAGGTCGAACCTCAGCAGTCGCAACAGTTCGGCGACCCGACTCTCGATGTCGACATCAGCGCAAGCCTGCGAGGACGTGTATCTGTGGTCGGACATAGAGCACCCCCATGAACTCGCTCGCACACCGAGACGCGATCTCGACGATCTTCGCGTAGCGAAGCCAGTAGCTCCTCATCACATTCCCCCACTCGCGCTCTGGTACTGCCTTGTGCGCGAGTGGGTTCGCGGGTTGCAGGATCAGCGTCCTCGAGATCTCGGAAGGCCTGGCCGCGTCTGCGAACGCAATCGCGCCCACCACGTCCTTCTTGTACGGGCGGACAACGACCTTGAGGTACCCGACAGGGAAGGCGCGCAACGCGAACTCCGCCGCGTAGCCTTTACCGAGAAACCACGGGAGTTTAGGCGACACACTCCACGTGACCTCGAGTTGTTGCAGGTCGATCGATGGCGGATACGTACCATTCGTCTCGACCGTCACACGCATGGATCGGAGGCGCGCAGCGCTCGCAAGTCGGTAGACGTGCTCCTGCCAGAGAAGCGGTTCGCCACCCGTGATGACGAGGGCCCCCAACTCCGACGTTCGCACGGCGGCAAGCGCCTCCTCGAATTCGACGGCACCAGGGAACGCGTCTCCACGACGCAACCACGCATACTTGGTATCGCAGTGCTCGCACTTGAGGTTGCACCCGGTGAACCGAACGAACAAACTCGGTTCACCGAGATGCAAGCCCTCACCCTGGACCGACGTAAATACGTAGACCCGGGGTTCCTCAGCCATCGAACTCCTCCATGGGCCGATACGTGACACCGTGATTCGGAGACTCGTAGACGGTCACCGTAGCCACCGGCCACAATTCGTTCGCGAGTCGCTCGTAGATCCACTTGGCGATCATCTCGGCCGTTGGCAGTTCGACGATGTCGTTCAGCAGGGTATGGTCGAGCACCCCAACGATGCGCCGCACCGCGTCGTCGAGGTCACCGAAGTCCACGGCCATGCCTACCTCGTCGAGATCGCTCTCGTCGTAACCGAATGTGGCGACTACGGTCCACGTGTGACCGTGGAGCAACGCGCACTTCCCTTTGTAACCGGGCAGGTGGTGCGCCGCGTCGAACGTAGTTCTGACTTCGTATGTGTACATTTCAGGCTCCTTTCGAACGACCGGATTTGGTTTTGACCAGCGGATCTTCGATGCCCACCGCCGCAAACGCTTCAGCGCGCTTGATACAGGATCCGCACTTGCCGCAGGGACTACGTCGTGCATCGTAACACGACCGCGTCAGCTCCCACGGAACACCCAACTCGGTCCCCCACTTGACGATCTCCGCCTTCGTCATGTACAGCAGCGGCGTCCACAGTTCCAAGGGACGACCGTGAACGCGATCGACAACCCGCGCCAACGCCTCGACGAACTCGGGGTGCGTATCGGGATAGTCGCTCGCATCGTCGTGGTGTACACCGATCGCGACCACATCGGCATCGCGCTCGAATGCCACTATGCTCGCGATTGAGACGAGTACCAAGTTGCGCGCGGGCACGACCGTGGCCGCCAACCCCTTGCGCTTCGCCATGGAATCGAGTGCTGCGCTCGTGTCAAGGAGCGCCGACGCGGCACAGAGCGACCGAATCAGATCGGTCTGTACGAACAGCGCCTCGACATGGTCGCGACCGAATCGCGCAGCAGCGGCCTCCACGAGGTCACGTACAGCCTCGGACTCGTACCGCATACCGCGCTGACCGTACCGCACGTTCACGGCAACCACGCGGTCGCCCCTGGACAGCGCCGCCCACAGCACGGTCGCGCTGTCCATCCCACCTGATACCAGACATACTGTTGTTCGCATGCGACACCTCCTATAGCGTTATCGTGAGTTGCTTGGATACGAAGGTCTTCGGTACATCGAGCCCCGCCGCATGCGCTTGTTCGAGGTGAACGCCATACGCGAGAATCGTTCGACCTCTCACGTTGCGCAGCTCGGGACCCAAGCTGAATGGCTGCGCCGCAACCTGCTCCCGAATGGCACTGCGACCGAGAACAGAGCGACGCATGCGCGCGCGACTGGTGGCGTACGCGTCGTACGCCGACGCGTAGTGGTACCAAAGCACACCCCCTTCCATTACCCAAGGGAAAGCGCTGGTACCTCGAGCAGCGGCGTTAACAACGAACTCGACGAAGTCGTCGCCCGCCGTGGGTGTGCGACCGAGCCTCACCGAGTAGACACAGTCGATCGACGGCCTGAGCACAGCCGGATCGAGCTCAGGTACCCGCGTTCTGTGATGCAGCGCGAACGCGTGGAGCAACCTGATTCCGAACCACACCACCGTGTAGTTCTGACGGACACGAGGCGAGAGACCTTCCAGGACGTCCTCGCAGTCGGCCTCCGCCGCGTCCAGCAATTCCGCGAGCGGAGCCTGCAGGGTCCACAAGTACCATGGATACGCCCAATCCGTGAGACTCGTGGACAGGAGAGCCTCACACGAGTCCCACGCCGTCGTGCCGATGGCAACGTCCTCCGGACGAAGGTTCACACCAACCGAACGCTCCAACACAGCCGGGTCGTCGATCTTGTCCTCCCCGTCGATCGTCAGTGGCGCACGCAATGGATACGTCACCACTGTCTGATCGCTCCTACCCCGTGCATCCATACCCGTATCGTACGTCAGCAGTATCATACGTACCACATCGGGTCGTACCAGCGCCTCGCGGTATTCGCCGAACGATACGGGTACGCTGGACGAGGAAGACACGAGGGACAGCATGACAAACTTTGTTGTGTTCGCGTCATACACCCTCGGTTCCAACCCCAACATTGGCTGGATGATGCGCGCTATCGTAGTCGTCTTGCCACTACCGCGCATGCCGTACAGCATGAGCGTAGGCATCCTGTAGCCAACGCTGATCAGGTACGGTCGCACCGTAGCGGCAGCCACCCAACCCAATATGGGGTACACAACGTCGGGGCGGTTGATATCCCAAATTCGATCCATGATAAAGCGTACGGTCGATGGGTCGCCTTCCAGGAAGCGCGGCTGAAACGGCGGCGGAAACCTGGCAACGCACACCGGCACGTCCGAAGCGAGTTCCTCTTCGAGTCTGTGGATCGTACCCTGGTCGTCCAGGGTGCATCCCGGGAAGACGTAGTACCGCCTGCCCTGCCAGATCGTGAAGCCCGCGTAAGGCACTCCACAAACAGTCGGAGCACCCCTCTCGATGAGCCTATCGTACAACCACGCACGTAGCAGTCGGACCGTGGTATCGCTACCGAACCACGTCCACTGTGGTGGGAGATGCTTCAGCAGTGAGAGCGTCGTTGTGAGCGCCGAGAGTGGTATCGGTACGTTTCGTGCGACATCGCCTGTCACAGGCTGGATAACGTCGCACAAAATCATGTCGCCGACTTCATCACGGTAGTCAGGCGGCGCCTGAACGAGCGCCACCGGCATCGGAATGAACGTCGAGATGCGCTTCTCTCCTTCGTACATCCCATCGGAACCCGCTTCCAGCGTCAGCCTGCGACCACGCTTGTGCTTGGGTTCGCGTTCGCGCTCGCGTTCACGTTCGCGTTCGACCACCACCGGTACGAGGCGCGTCTCCGTCTCCACACCTGCCAGATCGGGTATACTGGACTCGTATGTGGGTACAGGTTCGAGGTCGAGGTCGCGCACATCGAGCACCGGCAGACTTTTCGCCTCGCGTGCGCGAGTGAGTGTGTGTTCGAGATACCGTGGATCTTCCGCAGCCTTGTCTCCACATGGCCACCGCGAGAAGAGCAACCGAATGGCATCATCCGAAGCGCCCAAGCGCACAAGTGAACGCACGACATACCAATCTCGCTCGCTACGCGAGCGAAAACCTTTCGTGCTACCCGCCGCCGCTCTCCTGAACGTCTCGTCTCGCATCGCGAGCAGCACCGCCGCGAGATCCCTCGGATCGTATACGTTCTCGTCGATTCTAACGACCTCGACCAGCTTGCCACGCCGTTCGTTGTAGGACCCAGGTACACGCAGCAACCTATCCGCGTTCCACGCCGCGACGTCGGCACCAGGAATCGCTTGCACGGCGAGCCGGTTGACCAACTCCAGGCGCTGTGTATCCAAGAACTTCGTTAACGCCCAGTAAATGTGCAACCCCGCACCTGACGAGACAACTACGGTCGGTGGCACGAGCGCTTCAGGCAGAACGGCCGGCTTGTCGACATCGATCCACGCGACACCGGCTCCGAGCACCGCCGCCTTACCCATTCTCGGCTCTCTTCGCACTGCGGGTGCGAAGTACACCTCGCGGGTACCAACGGCTTCCTCGAACACACGACTCACTCGCTCCACTTCTATCCACCTTCGATGGGATTGTGTTAGGCCTCCAATCGACAGTTCTACTAGGCTCGACGGCGGAGCAAGTCTGAAGATGATGTTCACGAAGGCGTCCACTTAGGCCCTCCTCGCTGGCGAGGTATGGGGTGCAGGAGGCTGGGGGTGTGCAGCGTCCACTTAGGCCCTCCTCGCTGGCGAGGTATGGGGTGCAGGAGGCTGGGGGTGTGCACCCCCTGCACCTCTGCCTGTCAGACGCCGAGATCGAAGTCGATCTCTTCCAGACCTGCGATCTCCAGTTCGGCACCTTCGATTGGTGCGTACCGAGAGATCGTAGCGCGCACACTGCCGTCGCCACCAGCTTCCTCGGCCCAGACTCGATGCGTGACCAGCACCTTCAACTGGGCGCCGATCAGTTCATCGGTGTCGAGCGTTCCCTGCTCGGGCACGTCACCGATCATGGCGCGGAGCGCCGAACGAGTGCGCCCGAGTCCCAGCGGGTGCCCCGCCAGCGGCAGGTCGTCGGTCAGCCTACGACCCTCGAAGTCGGGCGGATCGATCACGCGATACCGCACAGTCAGTTTGGGCTGACCCGCACGAGACTGTCCCGGCTGGGCGTCGGTGACCTCGACGGTGTACCACCCTCTCGGCAGCGGCTCGAACTCCTGCGCTTGAGTGAAGTCTACGTGAATTACCGGCATGGTTCTCCTTTCGTATGTGGTGTACGGACTCGAACCTGGCGCAGCGCTTAGGAAGGCGCACCCCCTCCACCACCCTTCAGCACTGTGACCAGCTTAGCCATGGTAGGCGCGGCGATCACGTGTGGCGGGTTCCTGACCCCCTGCCACTTCGCGACGTGCGACCTACCACCCCTCGTGAGTAGCAAGTTGAACGTGTCGGTACCCTTCAGAGCCTCGACCTTAGCACCGAGCACTTCTCGAACCACGGGCGACTCAACCGGTACCAAGTACCCAACGAGTTCCGCGTACGAGGGCACCTCAACACTCGACTGACCCCACATAAAGGGTGTGATCATAGTGATGCCGTACGTTGGCAACTCGTCCCTTCGCGCTAACGCCGTCATCACCACATTCATTTGCAACGAATAGAATGCGTCAGCGATGTTCGTCATGATAGCCAGAATCTTGCCCCATTCGCCGTACGACATCGAAGTGGGCGGATCGACAATCGATCCACCTCCTGTCAACACGGCCTTCTGCGCCAAGCGCTGGACGTACGTCAGCGAGTCGATCGCCACGGTACGGAACCTGCGCTCCACGGACTCGGTTTCGTACTTCGCGTAGTACAGTTCGAGGTACTTCGCGAGCACAGGTGTCGGCGCCTTGTCCAACGGCTGACCCGCCGCCAACCATTCGTAGACGCGAGAGAGTACCTGCAAGTCAACAGGCAGAACGCAAGGCATTGGGGAGAAAAGCCTCAACGTAATCGGTTGACCCTTCGCGTCCAACACCAACACGGGGCGGGTTTCGGGGCACTCCATAGCGGTGCCAATAAGATATGTCTTACCGGCACCAGGATCCCCGTATATCAAGGCTTTCAAGAGCGGTCCGTTCATCCCTCCTCCTCTTCCCAATATGACCTTGGAGCATACTCCGCCCGAAGCAACGCTTCGGCCTCGGCGTACATACCCCGTACGAACAAGTCGCATGGATCCCTGAACGCACACCACTGACACGCCCACGAGGGCGTTGCCACAATCGGAACGTCAGGGTCAAGCATCTGTCTACCGATCACACGTACCGCATTCAATACGCTGCGATACCGAAACGGATCGTACCTAATCAGGTGCTGCGTTAAGTACGGCTCATCAGTCAGCGCGCCAACGTAAGGCCGAAGCGCCTCCGCAACGGCCTCGAGGGGTACACCCGCTGAACGCGCATACGCACGTGCGCGGGCCAGAACCCAGGACCTAGTCGTCTTGCCTGTTATGTCCACGCGCACCTTACCGTCGGCGTCAACGCTGAAGCGCGGATCCGCGGGTCGCTTCTTCGAAATGAATCGGAACACGACCCCTTCGACCTCACCGTGCATCAGACTCGCCGCGTAAGCGTACAGAACTGGCTGGAGCGATCGCATCACCCACTGTGCGTTGGCGGGCTGTGACGTGGTCTTGTACTCCAAGACGAACACGAGCCCAGTCGTCGACGCTTTAGCGACGCCGTCGAACCGTCCCGCAACCCTGAGCCCATCGAGTTCGAACTCGAACTTGACCTCGGGCTCGATGGTTAAAAACGGTCTATCCACCCGCGCCGCCCACGCTGCGTAGTGCACCAACATCCACGCGGTCTGTCCGTACTGTTCTGCAAGCGACTGGCGCTCCTCGGGCCACAGACGCTCATCGCTGACGTGCTTGAACATCGCACCCAGCGCATCGAGCGCAGCCTCAAGGTTCCGACCACTCCCATAATACGCAGCCACACCGCGGTGGAACGCCTGACCAACCAGCAGCGGTGGCGCGAGGGTAACACGCTGCAAGCCGCGTCGAAGCGGGCTGCTCCACGCCCACTTCAGACGGCATTGCATGAATGTGATTAGGTCGGTGATGTGGATGTCCTGCCTGTCGCTACGACCACCTATCACGTCTTCAGGGTGTACCATTGCCGTTGCTCCTTATGAACTCGACGAACTCCATTGCTAACCGCGCAGCCCTCCACTTATTGGAAACCGCCTGTTGGACGAGCACATTCGTTGTGCGCTCGACAATCGGTACGAGCACGAGCACCGGATGGTCCGATGTTATCCTGTGACAGCGGTGGAGTGCCTGTTCGAACTTCATCGACGACCACGGTAGATCGTAAAGGACCAGCGTGTGCGCCCGCTCAAGCGACACACCCGTGCCTATTGCGTCCAGTGTACCCACGAGGTACTGCACTTGCCCCTGCTTCCAGGCCTCGATGCGACTATCGCGAACTGCGAGGGAGACGTCCCCCGTAACCACCGCGGCCCGCGCAAGTACCTCTGCGATTCGATGAGCAGACGCTTTGAATGCCGTCAACACCACCGCCGGATCGGTGTTACCCTCGCTCCACTCGCGCAGCCATTCCAACTTCACGCCCCTCACTGGTGCGTAGAACGTCCACGGGTGCGACGTTACCTGCTCCAACCGCACCAACCTCGCCAACGTGTTACGAATGATCAACGCGCTGCGGGGTGCATACGTCTCGTAGCCCTCCGCCCCCGCAGTAGTAAGCACACCCCCACCTTCATCTTCACCCTCGCCTGCGGACACACTTGCCGTTGCGGATTCGGTGGCCGCTTTGGCGACCTCGGCTGCTGCCGCAGCCTCGAGACCTACGCGAAACGCGGGCACCAGGAAGTTGTTGAGATCGACCTCGACCTGGTGCTTAATCGCATCGTACAGCGCTTGCTGGGCCGCGTCGTCCTCGAGCGATAGCGGTATGGTAGAGATGACCAGCGGTGGTAACTGTGGTGCGACCGCACGCTTTGAGCGTCTGATCCCAACCTTGGCCATTAGCCTGGCCAGTTTGTCGGGGTTGCGCACACCGAGAATCCTACGATACGTCACACCACTCACGGTGGTCTCCACTTGGTAGACGGTGAACGCATCGTAGAACCTCCAATACGAACGCAGTGCGGGGTTATCTGGAAACATCCACTTCAACTGCGCCCACAGTTCGGGCGGCTTGTCGAACGGCGTCGCCGTGAGCCCAATCTTAAACGCACCGGGCCCGATGCGCCACACCGCCTTCGTTCGCAGAGCGTCCTTACTTTTAATATAATGGCACTCGTCGGCGATGACCACCGACCAAGGTACGGACGCGAATGCATCCGTGCGAATCCGCACACCTTCATAATGCACGACGACCCACTGCGGCCATCGTTGTTTGCCAGATTGTGCGTCCTCGATTGACCAGTACTTGAACTTACCACCTACACCCGCAACTACTACGTGGTCGTTCGGGTATATCGCTTGTATTTCCCGACGCCACCAGTTTCTCAGTTGCGCGGGTGTGATCACCAAAATCGGGAACGGGGTGGGCACCACTTCGGCCAGTTTGGCCGCTTTGGCTGCGACGATTGCGACTGTCGTCTTACCCAACCCCGGCTCATCCCAGACAAATCCTCCGTGACGCGAGACCAGGAAGTCTACGGCCGCCAACTGATAGGGGTACAGCGCTCGCCGCGCGAGTGCGAGCGCACGGTCGATCGCATCGCGTTGGTTCGGCGTCAACGTAGGTGCGGGTACCGTGGCAGCGACTGTCGCAGCGACGACGTCCCCAGTTATCGTGTGTGCGTCTGCGTTTGCCGTAGCATCGTTTTGGGGTGCGGTCGTCGTGGCGTGGGATGCAGATGCCGCGTCGCCAGGCGCTTCGACGCACTCGGGGCGTTGTGGTCTGAATTGCTCGACGCGCGTTAGGAGGTTCATGAGGTGATCCTCTCGAGGTACGTCAGAACGTGGCGAAGCGCGTCGACCACGTGTGGGCTGTATGCACACACTTCGTACGCACGAGGGAAGTGCTTGCGAATTCTATGGTTCGGCCACGCTTCCGAGGCGGTCGACGCCTGTTGTAGCACTAACACCACGTCACCCGCATACATATGCGCGAGCAACTCGACCGCGCCCTGCACACGAGCGGCAACGAGCGAAGGAGCGGGGTGCGCGTCCTTCCGCAAGATGAACTGTTCGACAACGACTACGTGCACCCCTTGCCAGAACTGCGGGTCAACCAGGTTCAACGTCTTCGCCCCGCTAGCGTCGGTGCGCTCTACAAGCACCGCTTGCGCTCCTTGCGCGATCAGGTTGAGCGGTAAGGGGGGCTGGTGGAAGGTCGGGCGGCTGGTACCGAGTTCAACGGTTTGGACGTGAGGGCGCAGAGGCGTAAGCGGTTCCACGAGGCCCTTCACTCCTTCTCGGTAGAGCGCCGTGCCGCCAACCTTTATACTCATCGTTCCCTTGACCGCCTCGAGTAGCGCATCGACGAGCACCACCCCCGTGCTCTCACCTGGGTCGATTCCGGCTAATCGGATGTGTACCTCGGTCGTATTCATGTGTACTGTCACCCCTGGGCAGAGTTCTTTGTTCGTGTGTGCCTTCGTTGCAACGTTTGGCCCCGTTTGCGGCTTAGAAATGCCACTGCGTGCGAAGCGCAGTGGCATTCCGTGGGGGTTACTGCAGCATGCTCAGGATGTCGTCGGCAGCCTCACCACCCAGGTCGAGAGGCTCCAGCGCCAAACCGGTCCCGTTGGGGATCGCGGAGGCACCGACCTGCCGCTTCTGGATGTAGGCCACGAGGTCGTCGTGAGTCACAACGATGCTCCCGGTCGCCGGGTTCTTGAAGGCCTTCAGCGTTCCGCGCTTAATGGCCTGGTAGACGCTGGGCCCGCCCACACCGAGAATCTCGGCGACCTTCTGCAGGCTGTAGAACTTGGCGCCAGGGATCGTCTTGACCCACTCGTTCCGTTCGGGGTCGTACTGCGCGATGTTCGCCATGTCTGTTCACCTCCTTTCTTGCGCAGGATTCGCACGCGTACGCGCGCACTTCGTACGCGTGGGCGCGGTCGAGTTGCTTGCGCCGCGCTTTGTTCTGATTCTGCTTTTATTATACTGTACACTTTTTGAAAAAGCAAGCACGGGCACAAAATTGCGGCAACGGGTTCTCTTTTTGTCAATGTGTGGCGCGCTTTAACCTGTTGCATGCGTGAGAAGAGGGGTGTGCCCACCGCGCTACTTCGGTTTCCACCGCGGCCCCATGCGCTTCCCGACCTCGCCCGTCGCGTTCGCGCGGTAAGTAGCACACCCCCCATCCTTGCCTTGGGTGTTAGTGGCGTGAGCGCGCTCAACCCAGTTCCCGCACGTCGAGCGACAGCGCAGGGACAGAACGGCGAAGTGGCACGCCTCGCCGCTTCAGCACACCGTAAACCGATGTGACACCGCGGCCAGTCCAGTGCACAATCGCTTGGATTTTGAAGCCGGCCAGGTAGAGCGCCACAATCAGCCGCTCGTCTTCTGGTGTCATCGGTCTTCGCTCTACAGCGGGTCGCACACCATGCTTGCGTAGTATGAAGTAAATGTACGGTACGGACAGACCTGTTTGTGCCGCAAGTTCGCGTACGGTCGCACCCTGCTTGTAACCGTCGGTGACAAGTTCGTGTAACTTTTCGCGTTGCGACCGTGCAAGCGGTGCGACCCACTGGCGTACGACTGTTTCTGCGACACCCAGTACCGCCGCGATATTTCGTATGTCAGTCTCGCCCTCCGCGTACGCATGCAGTGCGAGCTCACGCAAGTTCGCAAGCGTGCGAACCTGCTCATCACGTTGCTGCAAGCGTTCAGCGTCCACCATACCCCACGGTTCTGGCTCTGGTCCAAGTAAGGTCTCCAACCCGTCGGCTCGCGTTGCCTCCGGGTCTGACTCGACCTCGTTGGCCCTGCTGGCTCCGTTGATCGCTGGGAGTGCGCACATCTCTCACCTCGCTGTTGCTTCTTATTATACTGGACGATTTTTGAAAAATCAACTCGGGGCACTGAATTGAGGCCACGATTCTCTCTTGGGTGTGTGTATGCGTTGCACGTGTGTATGCGTTGCACGTGTGTGCATGCGTGCACACGTGCGTGCGTGTACGTGTGTATGCGTGTACGTGTGTATGCGTGTGCGTGAGTAGAGGACGCTGTACCTTGATCAAGGTACAAAATCGTATATCAGTAGCACTTAAAAAAGTTTGAATTTTTATATTGTACAGTGTATTATGTATTTTGTTATGGATCTTTATGAACATATATGTGTATTTACATTGTACATTGTACGTACTCAAAAAAATTTTTGTGTAAGCGGATGTTTTTGAAATTTCCTCAATTTCCTCAAGGGAAAACGTCGCGAACGTCAGCGACTTCCGTGACGTTCGTGACGACCGGACGTCCCGGGACCCCCTATATATACAGATTTTGTACCTTCGCTCACTCATGGGAAAACCACGTATGGGGAAACGAAAAAGGCGCACCCGTTGTGAGTGCGCCTTTCCGTCGCAACTCGCCCCACTCCCCATAGGGTGGGGGGTGTGCTATGTTACCGGATGCGGACCCCCTGCTCTTCGAGGCTCTCGCGGAGCAGCGTACAGATGTTCGCGGCTCTGTACTGCCATGGCGCGTTGCCGTCGACGGGGTGGCCCGCTTCGTACATCAGTGCGACTGCGGTTCGGATGTCGAGGGGTAGCCAGTAGCGCGGTACCGTTACGGTGTTGCGTAGGTCTTGCGGTGCACCGTGTTCGTTGATGCGCAGACTGTTGACGCCGATGTCGACGATGTCTTCGACGTTGAACACCACGGGCATCACGACGGTGCTGTACATGTATAGGTACCCGCCCGTGGAGAGGTCGTACGATAGCGGTTTCGTGCACGGTGCGATGTGCGCGAATGTGATCCGTTTGCACTGTATGTACGATGGTTGCCATGGGTGCGTAGGCGAGTACAACGCAAGCAAGCGTTCCTGTACGCTGGCTGTGGCCAATATCAACGCGAACGCACCCCTGCCTCCACACGGCACCACGGGCGCTCGTTGGTTCGCGGTTAGCACGAGTCTGCTGGGAACAGCAGGTCTGTCGATGTGGACGGGCTCGTCGTCGTCGTCGAGCGGTTGCAGCCACGGTCTCGGGCTTTCGGATTCGGTGATTGGGTCGATGTACGACTTCAGTCCGATCCACATGTTCAGCGGACCGGATTGCGAGCCCTCCCAGCCAACGGCACCCAACTCACGATGCGCCCACGTGGGGGCTGGTGCGAAACCACGGACAGACTGCGTTAAGCACATGCTGCACCTCCTTGTGTGTGGATTAGATTGTTAATGTACGGTCGTGCGTCTTGACTATCGAGTGCGGTTGCTGGTGGTGGCTACCAAGGCGGTGGTGACGCGGTCAACGAGTTCGCGCCACTCGTTCGGAACGCGTTGGGCGAGTGAGGGGTCGTTGAACGCGGACGCGAGTAGTTCGGCAGCCACGCTGGCGTTGGTGGGGACGAAACATTTCTGGGCGGAGACCGCGATGTGTATGGCGGTGCAGAACCCGAGGTTAGGCGTGAGAGCGCAGCGTGACGTTGGTGCGATGACTGGGATCAGCACGCGGTTGCCGAGGTATAGTGTGTCGAGGTACTCCTCGTCGATGGGGCGGAGGAGTGCGTAGATGCGCCCCACGTGCGTTTCCGTATCGTAGAATCGGCGGAGCGTTGTGTACGGACCGGGCTTCTCTGACATCAGGATGTGGGACCCGACGATTGCGTACACCGACCGCAGTGGTAGCCGCTTCACGTTGAATAGGCGCATCCCGATGATGCTGTCCTCGATGTTGAAGTGGTCGGATAGGCGTTCGTTCGCGCGGCGGATGGGCTCGGTGTCCTCGAGGTTTGTGCGTGGGTAGCCCGTTATTGTATGCATTTCAGTTCACCCCCTTTCAGAGGCAAGATTGCCGGTGACGTACACATTTTTCCGGCGCCTCTACTTATTATTATACCGTACACTTTTTGAAAAATCAAGCACCGGCACAGAGTTGTGTGATCGTTGCGCTCTTTGCGCTACCCTGTGCGGGCTCTTTGTGTGGTGCATGCGGGTTTAGGTTGTGCTGGCTACGTCGACAGAGCCGTGTGCGTGGCGGTCGCTGTTGCGTGGTTGTGAGGGTTTGCGTGTATGCGTGTGCGAAGTGATGCTGGTGGTGTAGGTGTTGCACAGTCGAGGTGGTCGTCGCCTCACATGTGAGTGGCTGTGTGGTGAGTGTGTCTTCGTAGAAGAGGCGACGGTTGGCAAAAGTCTGTTCCATTATATTTATATAAATGCGGGGTCAGTTTGTGTACTTTTTTGTACGAGGTGATTCAAATTAGTGCCGGTGCTTGCTTTTTCAAAAATCGGATAGGATAATAAAATTAGAATGAACAGAACACAACCCACCAGTAACCGTGAAAGGAGGTACCATGAAAGCGCAGCATCTTAAACCTGGAGAAGTCGCGATCTACGAGAAGCACACTGGACGCTGGGAAATCTGGGTTGACGACACGGGAACTCGGTACGCGGATTACTATTGCAACCATTCCGGGTTCGTGATGCCTGTTCCCGACCAGGAACCGGAAGAGACGAACAGTTTCTGCGATCTCGAAGTCGTCACGGAAGAGTGCAAGCGCTGCCCGTTCTTCCCGCTCCCGGACCTCGAGAACCCGAACTGGTTGATTCTGACCCACGAGGAAGCGGTACGTCAGTACTGGGACCTCTTGGAAGATGAAGGCGAGGGAGAGTACCTGAACTACATCGAGATTGTGTACCAGGACACGGGGAACAAGGTACGCCGGGGTGCCATGCTGCGACACGTGTTGTCGTAGTAGCAGACCGAGATGACAACGGAATGGAGGTGCAAGGCTACGGTAACAATGGGGCTGGCGACCCCGTCTGTGTATCGAATATTCACGATGAAAGGAGAGACATGAAACAGAAGCAGTATATGCAATTGGGGGCCGATGAAGTGGCCTACTACGATGTGCCGATGGGTCGCTGGGAAATCTGGCCCGCCGGCGACGGTGAGCAATGGATTGACTTCATCTGCAAGAAGGACAACACGCCGTATCGCTGGTGGGACCTGCCCCAGGGCTTCACGGCCTCGGACATCGGTTGCAGTGGGAAGGAGGAAGGGAGCAGCGAGTTGTGCGACTTCTGTCTCCTGAAGCACGGGTTGCCTGACCCGGATGCCTATGGTTGGATCGTCAAGTCCCCCCTGGATGTGGCCATGAGGTTCTGGGACAAGGGGAACATGTGGATCGACCAGTGGGAAGCGTTCAACAACGCGATTTACCAGGACACCGGTAACACGGCCCGCTGGTTGATGGTCCGGGTCTTGATTCTGGCACGCGTGCTGGGTTGGTACGTGAAGTGAGCACGCAGTAGGTAGTAGGCAGCAGATGTCACAGGGTGGGTGGGTGGGGCTTGAATGCTATCTGTAGAAAGGAGGCGACCGTGAACGTGCAAGTTAGGGTCTGCGAACGCAGTCGTGGGCGATGGGAAGAGTGGCGCAGTGGAGACAGGGTGGAGGTCCTGTTCTACTGCAATCACGCCGATCGCGCCTTTGGCATGCAGTACGATACCAGGAAACCTGATTGCAGGGCGTACTGCACGATCGATTGTGGTGAGGTGGCTCCCGAGGGAGACGACGACGGAGCCTGGGTGAATTTGACCCCGTGGAGGGCCTATTGGCGCTACTGGAAACCGCAAGGTGATGACCCCTGGCCGTTCTGGTTTGATTGGATGGCCGAGGTGCGCTTCCACACGGGTTGTCGCCTGCTCTACGAGTACGCGATGTCGAGGGTCCTCCCGAAAGTGCGCGCGCCATATGTGGCGGTGTATCACATATGGCGATGGCGCTGGGAGGTCTGGGCTAGTGACGACGGCCTGTACTACGTAGACTTGGTACACGAGGAGCGGCCCATCGATCGTCCGATGAGGTGGGAGACAGAGAGGGCGACGGAAGGGCTCGGTCTGTGGCCCCCGTTCCCGAAGCGCGGCGACAAGCGTTGGTTGTTGATGACACGGGAGCAGGCGTTGGCGCGCTATTGGTCGGTGTGGAAGGACCGACCTCGCGTCGTGTTGAGCTTGACGTGCAATCAAGTCCGATACCAAGCGATGAAAGGAGCAACATGAAGGTGAAACACATGAATTTGGAACCCGGCACGGTGGCGGTTTGTGCGGGAGTGGTTGGTCGGTGGGAGGTCTGGCAAGGGGAAGGTGACGAACAGTACGTGGACTTCATCTGTCTGCGCGAGTCTGCGTTCTGCAACTTCGACCTGCCCCCCGACTTCACGGTCGCCGACATCGGGTGCACCGGCACCTTGGACACCAACGAGATCTGCTGGGACTGCCCGCTCCGACACGGAATCCCCGACCCCGAGTACTGGGGGTGGGAGGTTCTGACCCACGAGGAAGCGGTTCGGTCGTTCTGGGAGCCTACGGACGAAGAGACCGTGGGGGAGTGGGCAGACTTCATCGATTCGGTTTACCGGGAAACCGAAAACAGGGTGCGCTACGACGCTTGCTACAGGGTGGTGGCGCATCGCGTTACGGAGGAATTCGACCTGGACAACCTGGTGGATCGCACCCCGTCCCGCGAATATCGCATCACCTTCGTTAGGGACCTGTTCGATCGGGACTGGGTTTTCGTGGAACGTACCTATTAGAAAGGAGCAACATGATCGAGGTGTTGGCATTCCTGTTCATTGTGGTGGTGGTCATCGCGGGCTGTTTGCTGATTGAATACATGCTTCGCCGCCCGTGGTAGGTGGGGCGTGTACGCATGGGAGGTGAGTGGCGTGTGTGTTGTTGCTGGATAAGTCTTGCGCGTGGGAGGTTCGCCACCTGACCTGCGTGCATCTGTAGACTCGAGGAGGTGCGAAAATGTCACTGCCCAAACCGTCTGAGTTGCGAATGGACGAGGTGATCGTGGGCATCTCGCCGTCGAATCAGCGTCGAATCGAGGTCTGGTCCACGAGCCGTGGCGACGGCTACTGGTTCGAAACGTACTCGATGCTCCAGTGCGCGAAGAACATGTGCTTGGAGCGTCGGTTCGTGAGCGCGGTGGAAGCGGATGACGAATTCGCGCGAATCGTGTCGCGGCGCATGAAGTGGTGGTGGGTTAAGGTCGATGAGGCCAAGACCCAGGTGTGGCAGAAATTGCTGCGCAGGGGACAGCGCGAGACGTTGTGGGAGGTCGCGTGGCGAATCCGTCGTTGCCATGAGGGCCTCCCGCAGCCCGACCAGGGCTACAGGTTCGTTGCAGCCATGGAGAGTGTCGCGCTTATGCTTCCCGAGGTGGACGAGTGCGCGTTCACACACCAGAGGTTGCCGGCGGACCTCGTTGCGACGCTATGGGATCGTGTGGGTGACCTGTACCACGCAACCTTGGCCGCGCGCGTCGAGTTCGTGCGCATCGCTCCGTGTGACGAGGCGCCGTCGCGCGTCTGGTTTCGCGTTGCGGTGAAGTAGGCTACGAGTCGTTGGAAGCGCCAGCATGTACTGCGCGTGCTGGCGCTTTCTGTTGCGTACGTCCC
>Ga0197142_1000495_pt1 | contig 36166 bp, 43 predicted proteins | sample GBS60_MetaG_FD_148614 | JGI IMG/M metagenome (GOLD analysis project Ga0197142, IMG submission 148614) | Sediment microbial communities from Great Boiling Springs, Gerlach, Nevada, United States - GBS 60_MetaG | ecosystem: Environmental > Aquatic > Thermal springs > Hot (42-90C) > Sediment...
TGAAGACCCCGTCATTTTTTTCGAGCCCAAAAGAATATACAGGACGTTCAAAGAAGAGGTGCCTGAAGGTGACTACACAGTTCCGCTTGGAGTGGCCCGGGTGGCGAGAGAGGGTGCAGACGTCTCTATTATCACCTACGCCGCAACAGTTCACGACTGTCTTAACGCGGCCGAGAAAGCAAAGTCCGAGGGGATAGACTGCGAAGTCATAGACCTTAGAACTCTTCTTCCGTTTGACAGAGAAGCTATCGACAAGACCGTTAAAAAGACGGGACGGGTTGTCATCGTTCACGAGGCCCCGAAAACCGGGGGGTTTGGAGCCGAAATAGCGGCTTACATAGCTGAGAGGCTTCTCTTTAGTCTTGCAGCACCTGTTTTGAGAGTTACGGGATACGACACACCCTTCCCGTTCGCACACGAAAACCTCTACATGCCTAACGAAAAACGCATACTTGACGCTGTCAGGAAGTCAGCATCATTTTAGGTGTTATACATGGAGCGGTTTGGAGTAGTTGTCATCGGCGGCGGTCCAGCGGGCTACGTCGCCGCAATACGTCTCTCCCAGCTTGGTGTTAAAACTGCTTTGGTTGAGAAGGAAGAGCTGGGTGGCGAGTGTACAAATTATGGATGCATTCCAAGCAAATATCTTATAACAGTGGCAAGGAAGGCTTGGGCTGTCAAGGAGCTCTCCGACAAAGGCGTTTTCAGGACATCTTTGGAGGTTGACATGACCCGTGTGACCGAAGGAATGCGAGCAGTTGTGGGGAGGCTGAGGCAGGGCATAGGATATCTGCTAAGAGAATATGGAGTTAAACATATCAAAGGGTTCGCGGAGATAATCGACCAAAACACGGTAAGGGTGACAAATGGGGGAAGCAATACGGAGTTAGAAACGGAAAACATCCTAATAGCCACGGGGACAGAGCCCTCAACACTTCCATCAATTCCCACAGACCAAAACAGGGTGGTGGACTACCGGAAAATGCTTTATCTCGGAAGGATTCCGAAGACACTGCTAGTCGTCGGCGGAGGAGCTGTGGGAATGGAGATTGGAACCGCCTACGCCATGCTCGGAGCCACCACTACAGTAGTCGAGATAATGGACCAGCTTCTGCCCGGAATGGATGCGGACGCCGCAAGAGCGGTTAAAAGAGGGGTTGAGAAAATCGGTGTAAAAACCTATGTTAAAACTACGGTCACGTCCTACTCCTACGTGGACGGCGGCGTTGAGGTGGAGTTGAGCAACGGAGAAAGAGGTGTTTTTGAGTATGTGTTGGTCTCCGTGGGTAAAAAGCCGTCAGGCTGGGTCCAAGGCCTCAAAAATATCGGTGTGGAGCTGGACGGAAAAGGATTCATAAAGACAGACAATCAGATGCGCAGCTCCGTGAGCAATATCTACGCCGCTGGCGACGTTACAGGGCCGCCGTTTCTCGCCCACAAATCTTTTAAACAGGGTTTTGTGGCGGCTGAAGCCATCGCCGGAAAAGAGACCAGGTACAGCTCGGTCATCCCCTACGGTGTCTTTACACATCCAGAGGTTGCTTTTGTGGGGAAGGTTTCGGGAGATGGGCTTAGTGTGGCCAGGTTTCCCTTCCTTGCCCTCGGCAGGGCCTTGGCTGACGCTGAGGAAGGGTTCGTGAAAATTTTCGCGGAGCAGTCGGGGAGACTTGTGGGCGCGGTTGTAGTGGGGCCGCATGCCACAGAAGTGGTCCAAGTAATAACACCGCTTATCGAGAAAGGTGCGAGCGTCGATGACGTTGCAAACGCGGTCTACATACATCCAACCTACGCCGAGGCATTAGGGGAGGCAGCCCATATGCTGTTAAAGAAGGCGATACACTATGTCGTCAAATAAGAAGATTTACTTCTACGACCTAGGGCTGATAGAATACAGGGAAGCTCACAGAATTATGTTAAACCTCCTACAAAGGCGTATAGAGAACGAAATAGACGACACCGTCCTCCTCCTAGAACACTTCGACGTTTACACCCTTGGAAGGAAAGGAGTGGAGGAGAATGTTATCGACCGAACAATCCCGGTGTACCGTGTGGAGAGAGGCGGCGACGTAACATACCATGGCCCGGGTCAACTAGTCGCCTATCCGATTGTCAGCCTCACCGACTTTGGTCTGGGTGTAGCTGATTTCGTGCACCTGTTGGAGGAGGCCTGCATAAGTTTGTTGAAGGGCTATGGAGTTGACGCCGGCCGGGTCGAGAGCAAGCCCGGTGTCTGGGTGGGGGGTAAGAAAATCGCCTCAATAGGGCTGGCGGTAAAAAACTGGGTTACATACCACGGCATCGCACTAAACGTCAACACAGACCTTGCCAAGTTTTACGGGATAAGGCCTTGCGGAATGGACGCCGAGACCATGACCTCGATGGAAAAAATTCTCGGAAAAAGGGTGGACATATCTGAGGTGAAAAAGGCTTTTACATCCGAGTTAGCCCGGCTTCTTAAACGAGAACCCGTGCTGGCGGCATCCGGGATCTATATTTAAATCCTTATAAAGTATTTAAACCGTATAAAAGCCGTGGCAAAAGGCCCTCCACCAAAAGTTGAGATACAGAACGTCGTATCCAGCGTTACGCTATTTCAACGCCTCGACCTTGCCCAGATACAGAGAACCTTTCCCGAGGTCGAGTACAAGCCGGCACAGTTTCCCGGACTTGTTTTTAGGCTCGCCAAACCAAAGACCGCTACTCTAATCTTCAGCAGTGGGAAGATGGTCTGCACGGGAGCCAAGAGCGAGGATGAGTCGATTAGGGCTGTTAGGACTGTTGTTAAGGCGTTGAAGAAGGAGGGATTCCTGATTAAGGAGGAGCCGCAGATAGAGATACAGAACATAGTCGCGTCCATAGACCTGCACGGCAGAATTGATTTGGAGATGGCCGCGCAAACTCTGGAAAACGTCATGTATGAGCCGGAGCAGTTTCCCGGCCTTATTTACCGTATGACGAGCCCCAAGGTTGTCATATTGATGTTTGCCAGCGGAAAGCTTGTCTGCACCGGGGCCAAGTACGAGAAGGATGTTCACGACGCGGTCACAAAGCTGCAGGAGCTGCTTGAGGAGAAGGGTTTGATAACCTACGACTAAGACGGAAACAACGTTTTCAAGTATGGTATTGACTTTACAGGCTCTAGACCCATGACCTTAACTGAAACGGCCAAAATGAATAGGCCCGTTGCGGCCACAAGAAAGATAACATCATTTCTCTTTATTTCAAGCACGCGGAGGCTGGTCCTTTTTTTGGAGGCGCCGAAGCACTTAACCTCCATGGCCTCAGCAAGCTCATATGACCTACGGATTACGTTAACCAGTAAAGGCACTAAAACTGGAACCAGGTTTCTGAGTCTTTTCGTGAAAGGCCCCTTGTCCAGCTCAAGGCCCCGCGATCTCTGAGCGTCCATAACCGTCTTTAACTCCTCCGCCATCACAGGCGTGAACCTAATGGCTGACACGAATGCAAAACTGTATTCGTATGGAAGCCTCAGCTTCTGGAGAGTTAGGGCTATTTCATCAGGGCTTGTGGTGAGGAAAAACAGCGAAAAAGATGAGAGAAAGACTATAAGCCTAAGTGAGTAAGCAAGCGAATATCCAGCCGCAACCAAGAGCTGCGGCTCACGACTGTACTGACTTATGAATGTAATGACGAAGACGAGAATGGCCAGCGGAATCGACCCGCGTAACGTCTTACTCCAGAGTCTTCCAACCTTCGCAGCAAACACTAACGCAGCTTCCAGAGCTAGAAGAGATGCGACAACCAGGATGTCTACGTATATTATGGCTGTGGTCAGCAGAGCAAGTGATACAAGAAGCTTTACGCGTGGGTCTAGACGGTGAATGAAGGTGTTTCCCGGTCTAAACCTAAGTCCCTCAAATAAGCTCATGTCTCAGAACATCCGCTATTATCCCTGCAGCCACGTCAACGTCTAAAACCTTCCGCTGTACGCCCAAATCGCCAAGTCTCTCCAGGATGCTAACTAATTGGGGAGGCAAAAGTGAAGCCTTCTTCAAAAGCCCCCCATCTGTTAAAATTTCCTGGCTTTTTCCGTCGGCCAAAACCTTCCCCCTCGACAATACAACAACCCTAGGTTTGAGGTCTGCGATAAACTCGACATCATGGCTTGCCAAAACGACGGTCCGCCCCTGCATGTTGAGCATCTTAATCATGTGCATCATTTTCTCCTTCTGAATACTGTCCTGCCCAATGGTCGGCTCATCGAGGCAGATAATCGAAGGGCTCCAAGCAAATATTATGGCCATCGCAAGCCTCTTTTTCTCCCCTCCGCTTAAAAGAAAGGGGGACTGGTCTTTGTACTGCTCCAGCTCGAAAAACCTCAAAGCCCACTCAACCCTTTTCCGCACTTTTTCCTCTTCGTAACCGAAATTTTTCAAGGCGAAAGCTACTTCGTTGTAGACAGTTGACTCGAAGAACATGTCTTCCGCGTTTTGGAAGACGAGCCCAACTTTCTGGGATAGCTCTGCGATTGATGCCGAGGTGGTTTCAACACCTTCCACCAGAACCTTTCCAACTTTGGGCTTTAACAACCCGTTCATGTGTTTTAACAGCGTCGTCTTCCCCGACCCATTTTCACCCATCAATGCCACAACCTCACCTCGCTCAAAAACCAAGTCAACCCCCCTCAGGGCCTCAACATTGGACATATAGGTGTAATGGACGTTTCTAAACTCTACGGACACGACGTCTAACCTCCATCTCAAACTCCTCTGGACTAAGGCATAAGGTGTTCCAGTTTTTCACCAGCTTACCGACCTTCATGCTTAGCTGAACAACCCTCGGCACCGATACACCGTAAGCATGCGGCTCATATTCGCTGAAAAAATTCCTCAACCCACCATCGTACACCACACGGCCCCCAGACACTAACACTATGCGTGTTGTCCTTGCTGCAGCCAAGTCGACTCTATGCTCAACCATTAGCACAGTTAATCCGAGCCTCTTTCTCACATAATCTATTGTTTCAAACAGGTGCAGGGCCGAGAGCGGGTCCAAAAACGAGGTCGGTTCATCCAGCAGGATGATTTTAGGCTTCATCGCGAGTACCGAGGCTATGGCGACCTTTTGCTGCTGGCCTCCCGATAGCTCGAATGGAGACCTATCTTTCAGGTGTTGTAGGTTTAGAAGCTCCAAGACTTCGTCAACTCTTTGCCTTATCTCTTGACGTGGGAGGCCTAGGTTTTCTAGTGGGAAGGCTATGTCGGCTTCAACCGAGAGTGAGAATAGCTGATTCTGTGGGTTTTGGAATACCATTCCGATGTGCTGGGAAAGGATGTGCGTGGGTGTGTCGGCTACTTTTAGGCCGCATACCGTGACGGAGCCCGTGTATTCGCCTTCGTAGAAGTGGGGTATTAACCCGTTGAGGCATCTGCACAGGGTTGACTTTCCTCCCCCGCTAGGACCCACTATTAGTATGAACTCACCCTCAGAGACCTCGAGGTTAACATCCATTATCGCAGGGGACTTTGCTCCAGCGTATGTGAAAGTAAGCCCACTTACCTCTATGACACTCATCTCTAACCCTGAATCTCCACCACTCCAACTCCAAGCAGCCTCGAAAGACCCTTAACGGACTCCGCTAAAGCCGTCTCAACGGATGTTTTAAGCCTAACCCTTGCGGCGGCCGCGTGTCCGCCTCCGTCCCCCTCAAACCTCTTAGTAAGATACCTCGTCAGGTCATCGCCCAGGCTTAGGCCAGCGTATCTCTGAAAATCAGGTGACGCCCTCAAAGATATTACGGCATAGCCTTCCTGCACACCAGCCACCAAAGCCACATGTGCACCAGCGTTTACAAGAACCCTCGCAACGGCTGACTGGTAGCTGTTTACCTGTGCTGTGGCCGTGTACCAATCACCGAGTTTGTAGACCGATATGCGTTTCAACGCCTTTAGCCTCGCCAGCCTCTCCGACTCATCCATCTTCGGCTCCAACATGCCCACGATTTCAGCAGGGTTAACTCGATGAAGGAGTCTTCCAACCTTTGAAGCAAGCTCTCTATCTGCAACAGAGAGCCTAACGGTATCGTAATACATGCCGAGGAAAAGCGCTTCAGTAAAACCCTCAGACAAATCCAACCCCAAATAATCAACCAAGTCATACAGTATCTCTGCCGTTGCCTGGTATTTTGTCGAGGCTATGTACTGTATTTTTTCGGCTGCATCTCCCGGTAGGTGGTGGTCTATTGAGATCACCGGCTTACCGGACCCGGTTACAGTTTCGCGGTACGAGCCCAGCTGGTTCATGCTCCCCACATCGACTAAAATATATAGGTCGGGGTCTGCCACCAGCCTCTCACTTAACCCCAGTAGCCGCATTATTACGGCCGTATGGGATGAAGGATCTTCCGGTATGATGAAGCCGACGTCAGATGCTGTATAGATGTTTTCGAGAAGCCGTTTGAGGACGTATGAGCTGCCAACGGCGTCGGCGTCGCCGCCCCAATGTGTTAGTATCTGGGCCTTTTTACCTGGTACGTGTGCCGCAAGAGATTCATGTAGCTTTCTGATCAGGTTGAGGTCCCTCATCCCGGGTTAACAGGCTCGTCTTGATGCTTTAAACCCTATTTAACCACCACTTTGCCCTTCAGAAAGAAGCCGTTGGACCTCTTTCCGTAGAGACTCCAACTGCCCCCGGGCCCGTGCCTCCTGCCTCTCCAGGACTTTAAGACGTGTGTCAGCCAGTTCTTTTCGCTCAGTTAGCTCGGCGACCATCTTTTCTTTGGTTGTTTGTATTAGCACGGGCCCTACGGCCTTGAAAACAACGGCTCCGTCATCCATCTTACCCAACTCCTCGATTGCGGCGTTAACCTCGGCCAGCTCCGCCTCAATTCTCTGCTTCTCCGAAAGCAGTACGGCTAGGCTTTGCTGCAGCTGCTGGAGCCTAAGTACCTGTTGCTGAACGTTGGGAGGTAGATCTTTATCAGACGTCCCCTAACACCTCCAACGTCCTTATCGAGGCATCCGCCAACCTTATCAATGTGTGTGTTGCAGCACGGGCGGATGTCAAGTCGGCTGAATATAGGTCGAAGGAAACACCATCATTATGAGTTGCTAGGCCGGCCCTAGTGCGTCTGCCCACCATAGTTTTCACCTCCGGCTCCATGCTTTTGTACAGTATCTCTGCCTGCCGGCTGGGTAAAAAGACTTTGAAACTCAATGTTGCTGAGGCCATTTTATTTCTCAGCCCTCGGTGTATAGGCTTGTCCAGCAAATTTGTAGCCGCATCTACCGCACTGCCAGATGCCCACCGCAACACGTCTCACCTTAAACGCACCGCATCTGTCACAGGTATATTTTGCTCTGCTAGCGGTGACAGACTCGGCCCACCTCTTTCTTAGCGTTGAGCCGTATCTCGCTCCAAACCCCTTAGCGATGCTATGCTTGTTTCTGGCCATCTCCAACCGCCTCTAAGAGCTTTGACCTCAGCTTAATTGATTGTTCAAGCCCCAATTTAACCATCTCGCGAAGCATCGGAACAGGTAATAGCCCGGGAGCGCTTTTCTGGATGGCGGCCACAACCGTCTCGGAGCTATATCCAACCGTAACTATTGTGTCCGCAACCTCTTCCTCAGCAGGTAATGGGTCGACGACAACCTTGTCCTTGATCAGCCCCATGGTAACGCTCACCGGTATATTACGTAGTTCGAGCTTAAATTTCTCGCCAGGCACCTGCTCAACTCTTCCGTCAACGACTTTGTAGACAGGTACCGAGCAATTCATCAGAGCAGCCACGGCAGAAAGTACTGCGGCGTCGAAATAGTTTCCGTCGTAGTCGAGGACATAGCAGTCGATGTAGAGCATGTAAACCTTCTGACCCTCAACTAGGACAAGCTTCTGAAGATCAAGGGCCTGGCCCTCCCTTAAACACCTGTCAACAACCCGGGAGAGCTCTATCGCCCTCTCGTCCGGCGGGCCTGGTTCAAACGTTTTTGACGCAAGCGGGAGAAGCTCGGCATTCACTGTGAAGACCCCTTCATCGGGCCTGTCTGGAAAAGGTGTACCAACCTCAACCTTAATTCCCGTCAATATCTTTGTCTTCCCAACCGAAACTAGTGCTGAACCATCAGCTTTAGCAACTACGTCAGTTAAAACACGTACTTCACGAAACTGTTCTGGTGTTCTCTCATCGATTCTCTTACCCATCTTAAGAAGCTCGTAGATCTTATTCTTCATTATCTTTACGGCGTAACCCCTTTTTTCCCCGCTCAGGCTCAAACTTCAGACCCCTCCGGCTCAACTTTATACTTGTTTCTCAAAGCCTCTGTCTGCAAACCATGTATCTTTTTTATTGCTTCCTGCGCCATCTCAAGCCCTTTGAACATTTCTTCAACGGTCATCCTGCCGTTTAACTGAAGTAGGACAATTGAGTTAAGGTTTGGGGCCATCGCCACCGGCATGTCTGCCTCACCATACTTGTCCTCAAGCTCATTTATGTCTAGAACAAGCTGTCCCTCAACTTTTCCAACAGCTGTCGCAGCAATCAAGTCGGCCATGGGTATTCCTGCGTCGGCCAGCGCCAGTGACGCGGCTGTGATTCCGGCGGTCCGTGTTCCGCCGTCCGCCTGGATTACTTCAACAAATATATCCACCATCATTCTCGGGAACTCCTCTAGAAACACAACTGTTTCCAGCGCCTCCCTTATTACCTTAGACAGCTCTATCTCCCGCCTTGTCATTCCAAGCGGTTTACGCTCGTCCACGCTGAAGGAGGCCATGTGGTATCTGCAGTTTATCACTCCTCTGTCAGGTAGCTCAAGATGTTTCGGATGGACCTCCCTCGGCCCTATGACTCCCGCATATATTTTTGTCCCCCCGACCTCTATGTATGCTGAGCCGTCCGTCTTCTCCAACACACCAACCTCCATTCTTATCTTCCTTAACTCATCGGGGCGTCGACCATCCGCCCTTAACCCATTTTCATCAATCAACTTAGGCCTGTTCACCTGAACCACCTTTAATCTTCCTTAACAGCTGTATCGCTCTCTCAGTCAGCCCCGGTTTGTGGGCCTCCCTGTCTATTAAGTTGATGGCGGCTATGGCCGCGAATTCACTGCTAGGGTCTGGACCATTAATAACTATCAATCCGTTGCGGCCGACCCAGAAGTCGCAGCCCGACTCCCTTCTCAACAACTGTATCATCGAGCCCTTACGCCCGATAAGCCTCGGTACTTTAGCGGAGTTGATTGTTACAAGAATACCGGAGGGGATTTTTTGAAGCCCCTCATTTGACAGGAGAATTCCCCGCAAGCCGGTGGATTTGACTTCCGCGTAGATGCAATCCCCGATATCGAGGTTTAAGGGTGGACTCTCCCTTTCCGGCAGCTTTAAAACCGCTACCATCTCCCCGCCTAAATCGACTTCGACGACGTTGGGTTTGACGTCGGCGACAATACCTATGACTTTATCTCCTCTTTCAGGCTTGTAGCGGCCGCTCACAGGGATGACACGGACTCCGCCGTTGATTGTTTTCACTATCCCGGTTGTTGAGGCATACACCTTTCCATCTCTGACGTATGTGCCAAACCCTCTCTTACGTGTGTCGTCTGTCAGGAGCTGCCCGGGGACGACGACTTCGTTTTCCCTGAAATACTGCATTCAACTCACCGGCTTAACCTCAACCCTGCCTCCGCATATCTTGTTCAGCCTGTCAACGAGGTCGGCGTGCAGGCCGGTAGGTACCTCCGCTAAGCATCTCCAGCTTCCGTCTCCTAACCATTTCTCCTCAACTATACTGCCCATGTTCTTTATTAGCCCGTAGACCTTTCCCATGTATTCGCCCCCAACCCTTATTTCAACCCTCATACTGCCTATTTTAATCGGGAGTATTCGACGGAGCTTTTCAACAGCCTTCATGGCTTCCTGCTTGGCGTCCGAGAAAGGCTCTATCGAAAGCCCAACCTGCTCCAACGCCAGCTCAATTCTCTGAGGAGGATGCGGTGTATTAGTCCGCGGGTCTATCGCATTCCTCGCGATAAAGTCGATAATCTGCCTTTTCTTTTCCTCTATGAGACGCCGCCTTTGCTCGGCGGTAATCAGCACTTCGCCCTCTGCGAGAATCTTTTCGGCAACCGCCCGAACGTCTGTAACGCCGAAAGACTTCTTTAAATCCGCCTCCGACGCCCTAATACCCTTTTTCCAGTCTTTGAACACCTCCTCGTAGGCAAGCATTTTAGACACAGGTATCTTCTCCCCCAGCTTATACCTCAGGGCGAGCTCCGGGTCCACGAGAATCTCATATGTAGCGTCCCCTTTACCCAGTCTTGCAACCGTGTATGTCTCTTTTTGTTTCGGCATCCCCTAGCTCATCTACTGTTTTTTAGATTTAAGGAGCTCCGCGAGCTTAGCTTGGAGCTCGGCTTGCGGCATCATGGTGTACTTCCTGGTTGCGGTAGGGATTGTTACAAGCCTCACTGTCCAGCCCTCCTCAATTTTGTCAACAGATTCAACCAACGACTTCAAGGCCAAATCGACGCCCTCGGCTAAGGGCATGCTTTTTGAGTAGGAGGACTCGAAAATTTCTCTAACTTTGTCCGCTCCCCTGCCAATTGCCCATGCGTTGTATTCCAGCACGAGCCCGCTTGGCTCTGTGTAGAAAAGCCTCGAGCCAGTTTTGTCGACACCGCCGATGAGAAGAGCTGTACCGAAAGGCCTTACCCCCGCGTGCTGTGTATAAATCTGCATGATGTCACCTATTCTACGTGCAACCGCCTCTACAAGAGGTTCCTCATCATATGTGAGCCTCAGCGTCTGTGCATAAACCCTGGCGTTGTCCACTAGTACTCTTGCGTCGGAGTTCAGCCCGGCCGTGGCGGAGCCGATGTGTTCATCTATCTGAAAAATCTTCCATGAAAAATCAGGGCTCTGCAGCTTTGTATGCATTCTCTCTTCAACGGCGAGAACAACTCCCTCATTAAGGGTAATGGAGAGGGCTGTCGAGCCCGACCTAACTGTTTCTAACGCGTATTCGACTTGGTAGAGCCTGCCCTGAGGTGAAAATACGGTTATGGCGCGGTCGTATGCGCCCGTCATTCCCAAAGCCATCTTTCAAAGCACCTGTCAAAACAGACTTTGCTGGGATTAAATAAAGTTACCGCAGGCGTGCAAACCTATATACGGCGGTTATGTGCTGGGTGTAGGGATGCCATACTGCTTTGAATGCGGCGGCGAGATGTTCTACGACAGGGAGGTGAGAAGCTATGTTTGCCAGAAATGCGGCTCAACATACACAACTCAGGACCTCCTCCTCGAGAGGGAGAAGAGGTTTAACAGCAAGTTTAAAACAGACGAAAAAAGGAAGAGGAGAGAGGAATATTTACAGTGGTGGCTGGGCTCCAAGTAGCTTTTCGAAGGCGTAAGCTGTTCTTAAAAGCTCCAAGTCACTTCCCGCGTCGGCGACGAGCTGGAGACCGGTTGGTAGGCCGTCCTTGGTAAAGCCGTTGGGTATGCTTATGGCCGGAACTGCGAAGAAGTTGAAAACCTCTGTGTTTTTGAGGCTCGCTGTTCTGACATCGTATTCCTCGCCCTGAACGTTGATTTTTTCCTCGTCAAGGCGGTGGGCAGGTATGATGGTGGTTGGAAGAGCTACGACATCACATTGCTTGAAAACACGGCGGAACTCCTGCGTCATTTTCTTCCTGGATTTCAACGCATTGATGTAAACAGAGGCAGGTATCGAGAGCCCGCCGACAATCCTGCTCCTAACTTCTTCACTGTAGTCCTGCATCTTCCCTCTGCTGAGAGCAAGGTGTAGAGCTGCGGCCTCAGAGAACGCGATGATAAACCGTGCATGGGCCGCAAGTTTAACCCCCTCTACCTTAACATACTTTACCACGCAGCCCTCCGAGGCAGCTCTTTCCATGGCATCCTCAAAATTCGCCCTCACGTCGTCATGGAGGTGGTCGAGGAAATAGCTACTCGGAACCCCTATCTTCAAGCCCTTCAGGTTACGCGGCCTTATATCCAAAGGTTTTGCTAACCCGTCTAAACAGGCCGAGAAAAGACATGCCGCGTCCCAAACGCTCTTAGTCAGAAAACCGACATGGTCTAACGACCAGCTCAACGGAAAAACACCTCTCCTGCTGATTAGATGCTGGGTGGGTTTAAACCCCACAACTCCGCAGAAGGATGCGGGTATCCTGACGGAGCCTGCGGTATCCGTTCCCAAGGCCGCATCACACATTCCCAATGCCACAGCGACGGCTGAACCGCCGCTCGAGCCGCCTGATACATGTTTATCACTGTATGGGTTTACGCAGTCGCCGAAGTGTGGGTTTTTGTTCGAGACGCCGAAGGCAAATTCATGCAGGTTTGTTTTTCCGTTAACAACAGCACCCGCGTCAAGAAGCCTCTCCACAACTTCTGCGGTAATTTTTGCTTTCACCCGGTACGTCTTCGAACCAGCCGTAGTCACATATCCCTTTATGTGGAAAACGTCTTTAACAGCTAACGAAACCCCGTGAAGCGGCCTTTTTCTGAAGTCTCTTCGTCGGAGCAGGTTGCGGAAAACATGTATATAGGCGTGGTATTTGTCGTTAAGCTCGCGTATTTTTTCAAACTGTGCTGGGTAGTTTGTTTCAGCTCTCTGCTTGACTATCTCTTTGAAGGTTGGTGTCTTATTCACCTGTCCCACCCCAAGGGTTTTCCTCCGCCTCCACATGTTCAAACAGCCCTTCCAAAACATCCACAGCTCTTTCAGCATACCTCTCCAGTGTTGTCAAATAGGACTGGTCGAGCCCAACAATTTCGAGGAGTTTTATTAAGTATGACGGCACAGGTAAAAGCAGTCACCCTCTGTAATATCTTTGTCCTCGGCAAAGTCTAAATAGCGTCCCTCCTAGACGACCATGGGAGTTCAGCGAACTTGACCAACGTCATGAATGTTGCTTTCGTGGTGGGGACGGCTGGCTCGGGGAAGTCTTCTCTGACAGGAGTGTTCAGCGAGTGGTTGCGGGACCATGAACAGATGACTGCGACGGTGAATCTTGACCCCGCAGCAATAGCCCTGCCCTACGAACCCGACCTAGACGTGCGTGAATATGTAGACTATGAGAGGGTGATGGCGACGAAAAACCTTGGACCAAACGGGGCGTTAATAGCCTCCGTCAGAGAGGTCGCCAGAAACATCGACGAGCTTGCCAGCGGTGTCAAGGAGTTGAAGGCAGACTGGCTTCTAGTAGACACGCCTGGACAGCTTGAGTTATTCGCGTTCAGGCGGGAGGGGCGCATCATTTCTAAAAAGCTGTGTCAAGGGCGTAAAGTCCTGCTCTTCCTGATGGACTCTGTCTTTTGCACAAGCCCGAGAAACTATGCGGCATCTCTCTTTCTAAGTGCTTCAACGGCTTTGTCGCTTGGGCTTCCTACGGTTAACTTATTGAGCCGTTGTGACGCTGTCCCCGCACGTTATACAGCGCGGATATTCAGGTGGCATAGCTCAGAGGATTCGTTTGACATACCGGTTTCAGGCTCTGTTAACGAGCTACAGGCCTCTTTGACCCGTGAAATAGTCCAGAGCGTTTGGTACATAGCAAGTAGCATACCTTTAATAGCTGTCTCTTCAAAAAATTTAGAAGGGTTTACGGAGCTGTTCGGAACGCTGACTCGTATGTGTGGTGAAGGGGAGATGGAACTGAGATGACGGAGGAAAACATTTCTGCTGTTGAGGAGGAGATTTTCCAAATAAGAAGTAAGCTGAGCGAGCTTAGACGTCGGCAGGCGGAGTTCGAGGATATGGCGCGGGCAGAGATGGAGAAACGGGACAAAATACATGAACGCATAAAGGAGATCAAGGAAAAGAACTCCGAATACCTTAACAGAATGCAGGAACTGCGAAACAACATTGCCGAGATGAGGGCTAGGCTGGATGAAGTTGTGAAGAAAATAAACGAGTTAAGGACGCTTAAGGAAAATCTACTCTCGCAGCATGTGGGCGACAACATGAAGGGGTACTCTGGCTATGATGTTATGCGTAGAATAAGGGAGTTGGAGGAACGCATAGAGACAAGTATTCTGAGACCTGAGGAGGAGAGGAAGCTATACGAAGAGCTACGGAGCCTGATGAAGATTTTGTCAGAGGTCCAGAAGCGCGAGGATATTGCGGAAAAGGTTAAGGAGTACAATTCACAGTTGTCGCCACTGGTAGAGGAGGCCAGGAGACTGAGGGAGCAGATCCGCCTTAAGAGAGAAGAACTGAACTCGATGAAGGAGACAGTTCAGGCGGTTAAGGACGCGATACAGGAGCTTAAGCCTGAAGCAGACAAACACCATCAGGCATACCTCGACTACAAAAATAAAGCAGCCATGGCGGACGCTGAAAGTATATTGCTGACCTCGAGACTTGTGGAGCTGCAGGAGTTTGTTAAGAAACGCAGAGAGGTTGAGTTAAAGACTAGGGAATACATGCTTAAGGAGAAGGTAAAGAGCAGGGCTATTGAGAAGCTCTCTCACGGGGAGAAGCTGACGTTCGACGAGATGAAGGTGTTGATGGAAGATGAGGAGGCCTGGGCCGCTGCTGTGCGAAAACCGAGCGCTAACGAGAAAAGCTAGACCTACTCTTCTTCAACGAACTGTGATATGGTGGGAACTTCCAGCGGCAATCCCTTCCTCTTCCTAATCTCCTGAATAACCTTGTCTCTCAGAGTGGCGGGAACAGGCCTCCACTGGCTGAACTCCGTCGCCCAGAAAGCCTTCCCCATTGTAGCACTCCTCATGGCTTCGCTTAAGTCAAAGGTCTCGGAGGCAGGTATTTCACCCACGACCACGGTGACGTATTCTGCCTGCTTAACGTCCAGTACACGGCCCCTCTTGCTTGTGATTGTCGAAGTAACCGCGCCCATGAACTCGGCCGAAACCTTGGCCTCTATCTTAAGAACCGGCTCAAGCAACACAGGAGACGCCGAAAGAACGCTTGCGTAGAGACTTCTCCAAGTGGCTGGGGCGATCTGCGCATAACCCCTGTGGACAGGGTCCTCGTGTAGCTCAACCTGTGTAAGGACGGCCTTTACCCCCCTCATGTTTTCAGCTGCCAAAGGCCCTTCCTGCATGACCCTCTGCCACCCACCGATAATCATCATCTTGGACTCATGCAGATACTGTGCACCTTTTGTAGCATCGACAAGTATGTTTCCACGTCCGTCAATCTGCCAGACGTTTCTGGCCTCTTCGGCGTCCCATCCGTGTTCTCGGAGTATCTTCGCGACCTGTTTACGGTCCATTTCGTCAAAAAGCTCCCCCTTCCTAATCAGTTCAACAATCTCGGGTTCGAGCGGCTCAATCCTTGTGTATATCCTGTTATGTCTGTTGGGTGATTTGCCTTCAAACTCTCTCCCCTTAGTCGTCACAGTTTCTCTATACAGTATTATGGGTTTTCCGGCCACCACCTCTAGACCCGCTTTCTGAATCCATGTGAGGGCTATTTCGAGGTGAAGCGTACCCATGCCGCTGATAAGATATTCGCCGGTTTCAGGCCTTACCACTGTAACAAGTGTGGGGTCCTCTATCGTGAGTTTGTTCAGAAATTCGACGAGCTTGGGCAGGTCCCTGCTGTACTTTGGTTCAACAGCTATTGTCACTACGGGCTCCGAGACATATTTGAGAGATTCAAAAGGTATTGTTTCAACTGTGGCAAGGGTGTCACCGGCCCTCACGTCATTTATTCCCAAGACTGCAGGTATGTTGCCGGCGGGAATTGTGCCCACTAGTTCTCTGGCTGGGCCCATGTATACTCCGACCTGTTGCACGCGGCCTGTGATGTTTCTGCCTACAAGGATAACGGAGTCGCCTTCCGTAATTGTTCCGCTGAAGAGCCTTCCTGTGGCAACCACGCCCGCCTGCGGGTCAACCCTAACATCGGTCACCGCCATAACTGTTGGACCATTTTCGTCACAGTTCAGCATAGCCTGCCCGACCTCGCTCTCCAAATCACCTCTCCAGATCTTGGAAATTCTGTATCTCTGCGCAACATGGGGTGGGGGATGTTTGCTTATAACCATCTCAAGCAGGGCTTCATGCAGCGGGACTTTCTGCCTAAGCCATTCAAGATCCTCGCGTGAAAAAGCATCTATTACATCGCTGAACTTTATTCCCTTCTGCTGAGCCTGTTTAACAGTGAAGCCCCAACGGTCCTTACTACTACCTAACGCCACCGTGTTTTCCGCAAAGCTCACTTTCCATTTCTCCCTGTACTCTGGTTCAGCATACATCTCAACTAAATTGTTGACCTCCCGAACTATTCGGGCCAGTGTTTCCTGAATCTTTTCAGGAGGCAGGCGGAGCTCCTTAACCAGCCTATCAATTTTGTTGATGTATAGAACAGGCCTGACCCTCTCACCCAAAGCCTGTCTAATAACCGTCTCGGTCTGAGTCATGACACCCTCAACCGCGTCAACAACAACAATGGCACCGTCTATTGCTCTAAGGGCCCTCGTAACTCTACCGGAGAAGTCAACGTGGCCCGGTGTGTCAATCAAGTTAATTATGTAAGGCTTGCCGTCTGCTTCGTAGTAAAGTGAGACGTTTGCAGCCTTTATCGTCATCTGCCTCTGCTGCTCTTCCTCAAGATAGTCTAAGGCAAGAGCCCTCCCTGCCAAGGAAGGGGAGAGAAGTCCCGCAGCCGCCAGCAAAGAGTCGGAGGTCGTGGTCTTGCCGTGGTCTACATGTGCGATTATCCCAATGTTACGTATCTGTTCCTTCTGCTTGAGGATGTCGACGACCTCTGATATCTTCTTGACTCTTCCCATCTCCTTCCACTAACCTTTCCTCTGTGTATTTAAAGTAGATTCCATCAACCCAACATCAATTTATTAAAACCGATCAAAGCACCACAGCACTAGCCAGCCTCGACTATACAGGGGCAGGTGAATAAGTATGGCGCGATTTTGGATGTGCATGCTTCAACCTATATAAAGCACATCCTCGGAAAAGTGGTTGGATGAGTAAAGCGTTGCCGAGACAGCCGGAGGTCAACATCGGTTTAATCGGACACGTTGACAACGGTAAAACAACGCTTGTTGAGGCCCTGTCGGGAGTTTGGACGGGTCGTCACAGCGAGGAGCTCAGGCGGGGCATAACCATCAGGATTGGATATGCTGATACGGGGGTTTACCGCTGCCCCATGTGTCAAGAGCCCTACAACTACATGACGAACGAGCAGTGCCCTGTACACGGTGTCAAAACAGAGTTCGTCAGGGCGGTAAGCTTTGTAGACTGCCCGGGGCACCACAGCCTCATGGTCACGATGCTCTCCGGTGCAGCCCTGTTCGACGGGGCCTTATTTGTTGCGGACGCCCGGGCACCCTTCCCGCAGCCCCAAGACGGCGAGCACTTACTGGCCGCTAAGATACTGGGAATCAATAAGCTGGTTGTGGTTCAGAATAAGATAGATCTGGTTAGCCGTGATAGGGCCCTTAAAAACTACGAAGAAATAACCAAATACCTTGGCAGAGAAGGGTTTGGCGAATTCCCGGTTGTACCCATATCCGCCCAACACCGGTTAGGAGTCGAACCACTCCTCTACGCGTTGCAGGAAATAGTTCCAACGCCAGTCCGCGACCCATCAAAACCCAGCAGGATGCCCGTGCTCCGATCTTTCGACGTAAACGTTCCTGGTACTCCGGCCAAGGCTTTGAAGGGGGCGGTCATAGGCGGCTCTATAACACAGGGGGTCCTACGTGTTGGGGATGAGCTGGAAATAGTGCCTGGGCTGGCCAGGCAGAAGCAGGGAAGAACTGTTTACGAACCTCTTCACACATGGGTGACAAGCCTTATGGCGGGAGGGAGAAGAGTGGAGCAGGCCTTCCCGGGGGGTTTAACAGGCGTCGAAACCACTCTTGACCCATCGCTGGGAAAGAGTGATGGACTGGTGGGAAACATAGCGGGGGCTCCCGGCACTCTTCCCCCAACATGGACAACCTTAACACTTGATTATACGTTGTTTGAGAAGGTTTTAGGTGTTGAGGGAGACGTGGCTGTTAAGCAGTTGGCTGAGAAAGAGGTTTTGGTCATAAACGCGTTATCCTCAGTTTCTTCAGGCGTTGTAGCTAAACGCGGTCATGACAGGGTGGAGATACAGCTGACACGTCCCGTCGCAGCTGACCCAGGAAGCAAGGTTGCTATTTCAAGAAAGATAGGTACGGGCTGGAGGCTTATAGGCTACGGCATAATAGTGGGAAGTTAGATGAAGGCCTTGGTGGACACCAGCTTCCTAATTTTCTCAGTGCAGAGGAGTAAGAATTTTCTCGCCACGCTGGAGGAATTTATCGGTGACAAGGTCGAGCCCGTCATGCTTAAGAGCGTCTTGCAGGAGTTGAAGAAGATGGCTGAGAAACCTGGGAAAAAGGGGAAGTCTGCCAGCGCGGCCCTCCGGATGGCGGAGGGCATAGAGGTTGTCGACGACGTTTACGCCGGGGATGTAGATGAATCGATTAAAACCTACGCGTCGTTACATAGAATACCCGTCATAACCGTGGACAGGGGTCTTATCAAGAAACTTGACGCAGAGGGGGTTCCTTACATGACCTTTACCAAAACGGGAAAGCCCATAGTTAGCCTTATATTGCATTAAAATAACATTATAAGAAATCAAATAAAGGGTGTCGATGTAAGTTGTTCACGATTGTTGAAGCATTAGAGATTGTGGGTATTTCGCCAAGCGATTTCGGAAAGCCTCTAGAACGGGTGGTGCTCGAGAACCTCAAGAGTAGGTATGAAGGCGCGGTTGACGAAGAGCTTGGATATGTTATTCAGGTAATAGATGCTAAGGTAAGCAAAGTTGGCCGGCTTCTTCCACGAGACGGGGCTACCTATCACAGATGTACATTTAGGCTCCTCTCCTACATCCCCGAGGTTAATGAAGTGGTCGTTGGGGAGGTTGTCGAGATAACTGATTTCGGCTGCTTTGTCCGCATAGGGCCCTTGGACGGACTGCTTCACATATCACAGATACTGGACGACTACATTACCTATGATGAGAAAAACAACATGCTTTTCGGTAAGAAGACTGGGCGGAGACTAGTTGTTGGCGAGGACATCCGAGCGAGGGTGAACGCCGTCTCCTTCTCGGCAGGCGCAGGTGGAAAAGTTTCGCTCGTCACACGTCAACCTTTAATGGGCTCGTTCAAATGGATAGAGGAAGATTTAGCGAAGCTGGTGCAGTCAAGTGTCGGCCAAAGCTAGAGCTTGCAGGAAATGCCGGAGAATAGTTGTCGGAAACATGTGCGACGCATGTGGCTCGACAGACTTGAGCACCAGCTATTCTGGGCTGCTGATAATACTTGACTCCGAGGGCTCGCATATCGCACACGAACTTGGTATAAAAAAGCCTGGAAGGTACGCTGTGAAAGTTGACTAAGGAAATATGGAGCAAGACAGTCTATTTCTCAGAGCAGGTTAAGGAGATTGTCCGAAAACCTCTTGGCGACCTGTACCGCGGTAACGTGAGCTATAATAGGGAATTTGCAGATGCGAAACCACTTGTAGTTGTGGGTGATTACACATTCACGCTTCTCGTTAAAGCAGGGGTTAGGCCGTCTGTAGCCGTTTTGGATGCGAAAATTGAGCGTGGGACAGTTGGCCTCCCACCCCTCGAAGGCTACCGTGTCGTGAAGGTGCAAAACAATCCCGGCACAATTTCACCAGAGGCCGCTGAAGCCGTAACCGAGGCAGTTAGAACTGGCAATGTGGCGGTGGTGGTTGAAGGGGAGGAGGACCTGCTGGCTCTCCCAGCCGTATATGCCCTGCCCGAAACCGGGATACTTGTTTATGGCCAGCCTAAGGTGGGTTATGTGGTCGTCAGGGGCGGGGAGGAAGCTCGGAAAAAAGTGCTCGAAATTATCGCGTTAGCCTCTAGGACTTGAACTTAGTGTAGCCGCATTTCCCGCAAGTAAGCCGGTCGGCGTGGTTTGCGAGGAAAAAGCCGGGTCCGCAACGGGGGCATGAGTTAAGCTCCTTTACGAGCTTGCCGTCTTTAACACTGTAGTGCTGCCAAAGGCTTTTCCGCGTCATTTCTTCTCCTTCTCCATCAGCCTGTTTCTTATAAGAATGTATTTTGGCTCGTTTTTCTTTGCGGCCTCAACAGAGTCGTACACGTGTGCATGGAGTTTGATAAGGCGTGTCCCCGTAAGGTAGTTAGCCTTCCTTACGACGACGTTAAGCGGGTCGACGCTGAAGTGTTTTGCAATAATTTGTTTCAAGTCGTCGCGTGAAAGGCTTTTCGAATACGCTATGATTGCTTCAACGTCTCTCCTGCCTATGATCTTATTATCCTTCAGGTTTGACGATACTATGGACATTCACTCCACCTTGTTTCTGACAATGACCGTGTTAATCTGTGCAGTTGATTCGCTTATCATGTTCCCCCTCACTGTCACCCTCTTTCGGACACCTTTTACCGGTCTTCTGTTACGCCGTTTCTTCCTTTTTGACGGCGGCTTCCTTTTAGGGTGGTAGCCAACACCCCCAGTAAGTAAGACTTGGACCTTTCGAGGCCCTGATATATCGGGGCGCATAGGGAAACCGTCTTTGTCAGAGCCCCCAGTAATCTTGAGTGATGCATCCTTGAAGCCGAATGGGGAGCCGTTTACGATGTCTCCTATCTTCTTCCCTATTAATAGGCTAAACTGCTGTGGTGTCAGCTGAACAGTTGTAGCTTTACCCAGTTGCGGGTCTGAAACAACCATCCTCGGACCTGCTGCCGCTTCTGACATTTCCTTCGCTATACCGGTTTGTTCAGCAATTTAAAATTAAACAAAACCGTCCCGTAAAGGTCCAGCCAGAATTTCTCGTGATCAGGTAGGTGTTAGACCCGCTGGCTTGAACTTTAGACGCCTAATACTTCCCGCAACAGTTTTCTGTAATCGATCTTTCTGGGCTTTCCGACGGGTGGGGAGAGCTCGTAGACAAGCGGCACCGGTTTTCTGGCCCTCAGCTCGTTTAGCTCCTGCCTAAACTTCTCTGTGAGGTCCTCCGATACTATGACAAGACCTACGTCAGGCCTTTGCACCAGCTCCCTTATCCTTTGATATGCTTCCTCGGCGGAGGTAACGACGACGCCGTCGGCTCCGGCAAGCTTGAATCCGTTGACGAAGGTGGGCCCACCCACCGCGACAACCTTCAAAACAGGCTCGTATAGCAGGTTTGAGGGACGCATTTAACGTTAACCATAGAGCTCAACCACGTCGGAATCCTCCAGAACATGCGCCGGCCCAACCCGCTGGCCCTGTATCTTCACAGACCTACCCCACACTCTGGCGAATTTAAGCTCCCGGGCAATTTCCTTATGTATGAGCCGCGCGAGCTCACCCACGGTAGTCCCATGACTTACCACGATGGGCCTTCTGCTGACAACGCCGTCCTTCTGTGTGTAAACACGTATGAGTCCGAGCTGTTCGTAGGCTTTTTCGACAAATTCCTTGAGTGAGTCAGGCTTGACTGTTGAAACCGGCAAAACCTCGACACCTATTGTGGAGAGCCTTTGACGAAGGGCCTCAACTTCATCTCTGGGGGCGAGGTCAGCCCTTCCCACAACTATGATGGCTTTTTTGTGAACAACCTGCCTTATCACGGTGTCTATGATGTCCTCCAGCCCTGCATCACCGTTGATTTTCACCACGGCATTCATGATACCGGCCCGCTTCAGGGCCTGCTTCACGTCCTCAAAACTTGCCTGAAGCCTTCCATGAACTAAAAGCCTTATTCCGCCGCTGTCTTTTTTCTCGACAACTATTTCAGACTTTTTCTCACGGAGCTGTATACCCGCTTCATCGAGAAGTGAGACAAGTCTCTCGAACTGTTGGACTATGTTTTTAGAGCCGTCGAGCGTTAGGGCTATAAGGTCTGCGTTGCGGGCTACGGCTAAACTCCGGCTGGTAAAAGGCGTCTCCTCCAGCTCAGACGTGAGGATTGCCGGAAGTTCAACCAGCTGGATGCCGACGTCCTTCACAAACATCATAGCCGGCACGGGCCTCTTCGTCGTCAGCTCATAGCTGTCTATTTCCGGGTTAGCGTTCGTCAGGGCTTTAAGTATCGAGGATTTTCCGGAATTGGAAACTCCCAGTAAAACCACCGTAGCAGCTCCCTCCTTCCTGACGGCAAACAAATCATGCCTCGATGCCTTAGTTGACTTCTTTCGTTCAAGCTCCCTACGGAGCTTGGCGAGAGTTGTCTTTAGCTGGGCCCGCATTTTCTCGGTTCCCTTGTGGTCCGGTATGAGCGGTAAAGCCTCCTCCAAGGCCCTTATCTTCTCCTCTATCGTCTTGGCCTCTTGATACTTCGCAAGCGCGGCCTGAGCTTCGGCCGGCAGATTTGTCGGCATATCCAACATAACTATTTAGGGCGAAGGGATAAATTTTTTAGAGGTAGTTTAGAAGCAGATAAACCAGAACGCCGAGGGCTAGGCTAACCGTCCAAGCCCTCACAGCCCACCGCCCGACGGCCCTGTGCTTGGTCTTTCCAACCATACCGACGTCGAGAGTCCAGCCCGTCAAGACGTTGTACAGGACAAGTGGGACCGAGACAATTGAGAGCCCGAGATGTATCCCAAGGGCCGGCAGGTAAACAAGGTCCCTAATAATGGCCGGCCCTGCGAACTCTTTAACGCCCCCGAGGTACAGCCGGGTGATATACATCAGAAGGAAAGACGCTATAAGGATGAATGAGGCTGTCATCAATATTTTATGCCTTCTAACCCTTTTCCTCCTAATTGCGGTGTAGCCTGAAAGTATGACGGCTATGTTTGCCGCGTTAACAGCGGCTATTGCGTGTGGTAGAATTTCTACAAGTGGGTTTCTAGGGGCCGGTGGCGACCTTGGCCCCAGAAGCAGGTAGCCGAGCACGGCGTAGGAGGCAAGCGTTGCTACAAGGGTGATAAGGGAATGCTTTGACGGCACGGTTTTTGGTGTTGCGGAGCGATAATTATACCTGAGGCACGGTGTCGCAAGCCGTTAAATCCATCTTTACCGCAACATCTCTAGATGAAGAGGCTGCTGGATGAGGCCCGTGGGTTGCTTGAGGGCTTAGGCATAGCGGAGCCTAGGTTGGATTTTCCGAAAAAGCCTGGCTTTGGTGATGTATCGAGCGCAGCAGCATTCGAGCTTGCCAAGGCGAGGGGAGAAAACCCAGCGGAGGTCGCTGGAAAAATTGTGGCAGCCTTGGATGTTTCCAAGACAAGGTTTGTTGAACGAGCTGAGGCTGTTGGAGGATTTGTCAACTTTTATGCAAGATGGGATGCGGTTGCATACGACATCCTCTCAGAGGCATTAACCAAGGGGGTACGTTACGGCGAGATTGATGCTGGCGGGGGCAGAACAGTTTTGATAGAGCATACGAGCGTAAACCCGAACAAAGCACTACACATAGGCCACGCCAGGAATGTTTGCCTCGGGGACAGCTTAGCAAGGCTCTACCTCAAGACAGGGCACAAGGTCAGTGTTGCTAACTACATAGATGACAGCGGGACACAGATGGCGGAGATACTTCTCGCATTCACGTACTTGGGCTACAGCCTAGACCCCGGTGCCTCCAGATTCGACGAATACTGCGGCCGAGTCTACAGCGAGGTCAGCCGGAAGATCGAGCAGGACCCTCGACTATCCGAGATTAGGAAAAAAATATCAGCAGAGCTTGAGAACCCCGAGTCCCAGACATTCAGGCTGAACAGAGAGGTCGTTGACAGGGTTTTGAGGATGCAGCTCCAGACATGCTGGCGACTGGGAGCAAGGTACGATGTACTCAACCGCGAAAGCGACATAATCGTCTTCAACCTCTGGGACGAGGTTTTCAATAAACTGAGGCAGGCATCCGCGTTATACCTTGAAAACGAGGGGCCTAAGAAGGGCTGTTGGCTGATAAGACTCTCGGAGCACCCTGTTCTGGGCAAGGAGGGTGACGAGGTTCTGGTCAAGAGCGACGGTGTGACAACATATGTTGGAAGAGACATAGGCTACGCAGCCTGGAAGCTCGGACTGCTTGAGGCAGATTTTAGGTGGAGGAGATGGGGTGAGAACCCGGACGGCACTCCGATATTCATAACGGATATGGAGGGCGGGCCAGGCCCCTCGGTTTCAGGCGCATCCATCACTATAAACGTCGTCGATGTCAGGCAGAGGCGGCCGCAGGAGATTGTTAGGTATGCGTTGAAGAAGCTGGGCGCAGACCCGGGAAGATATGTACACTTTGCCTATGAGGTTGTCTCCCTCAGCAAAGCTGATGCAGAACGGCTACAGGTTGCGGCCACGGAGAATCAGGAATTTGTGCAAATGAGCGGTAGAGCTGGAATCTACGTGAACGTCGACCCCCTCCTCGACCATGTAAAGTCGAAAGCCTTGGCGGAAGCAGTTAAACGCCACCCTGACTGGCCGCCGGGAAAGCTGGAGGAGGTCGCGGAAAAAATCGCAGTTGGTGCTTTGAGGTATTTCATGGTTAGGTCGGACCCGGACAAGATGATAGTTTTCGACAGCGAGGAGGCCTCCGACTTGGAGGGTGACACAGGCCCGTACATCCAATACGCCTACGCAAGGGCCTCCCGCATACTTGAGAAATCCGGCACGCAGCCAAGCCCTACGCCTTACTCGAAGAACCTCGACCCAGCTGAGAAGGAGTTGGTTAGGACCATAGGAATGTTGCCGCTGGTCAACGAAAACGCTTTAAGACTAATGTCGGTCAAAGCTGTGGCGGCTTATGCCCGGGAGCTGGCGGTATGCTTCAACAACTTCTACGAGAGATGCCCTGTTTTGACGGCCGAGGAACCCGTGAGGTCGTTTAGGCTGGGCCTTGTGGAGGGCTTCAGGGCCGCCCTTAGCACAGCCGCCTGGATTGTGGGAATACCGCTCCTGACCGAGATGTAGCTACGCACCCCTCAGGAGGGCGGCGGCGAAGATGATAAACGCACTCAACAGGACCGCTGCGGTTAAATGCGCTTTGACAATGCCCGTAACTTCCCCGCATTTGCTGCACCTGTACTCGGTCGGCGGGTCGTTTTGATGCGTTTTGAGATGGTTAACCGTTCGCGGGTAAACACGTACTGTGACGGACAGGGCTACAGCAAACAGGGCCGCAACAAGGACGAGCTTCAAGAGCAATATATTTCCATAGTATGTTCCCGTGAGGCTGTTTAGAGACGATATGCCCATGACGGCTACTGCTCGGTAAAGACCTGTGGACGCGACAACAGCTATACTCAGCCATACCAAAGTTAGGAAGCGGCGGAAAAGCCGTGGGACAAGAGCAGACCTATCCCTCAGGGAGACGGTTTGAAGGCCTGGAATAAGAACAAAGAGAGTATATCCGACCCCTCCTATCCAGAAGACCACGGCCAGCAGGTGAAGTGTGTGCAGTAATGTTGTAATCAAACCCAAGCCGTTCTAGTTTAAAGAAATAATAAATAGCTGTCTCCCACTAAACGTATGCGATTCGAAATCAGGAACAGGCCTTCGTATGCGTTGCTCGAGGTCGAGCTCATGCCCGGTGAGTCCATCGAGGGCGAAGCAGGGGCGATGACTTACATGACCCCCAACATCAGGGTCAGCACCAAGATAAGGGAGGAGAGCTTCCTGTCGGCCCTTGGGCTGAAGATCCTTGGTGGACAGTCATTCTTCGTAAATGAGTACACTGCCTTTGAGAGGCCGGGGAGAGTTGCTCTTGTTTCCGCTCCTTTGGGGGACATGGCTAACCTCAAAGTATATCCCGGGAACGGTTACATCATCCAGAAATCAGCCTACGTCGCGTCAACACCTCAGGTCGACCTCGACATTAAGTGGCAGGGATTTACCCGCGGCATTTTCGGACAAGGACTTTTCATGATAAGGGTTACAGGCTCCGGCGACCTTTTTATAAACACTTTCGGGGCCTTGGAGAAAATCACGCTGCAGCCCAACGAGGAGCTTGTGGTGGACAACTTCCACCTGGCAGCGTTCTCCGAATCATGCCGCTACGAAGTAAGGAAATTCGGTGGTTTAAAGTCTACAATACTTGGCGGGGAAGGGTTGGTCGTAAGCGTTAAAGGCCCTGGAGATGTCTACGTACAGACCAAAAACCCCGCGGAGTTTGCGGAGTGGTTGTGGAGCCTGCTGGAGCCCTACGTAAGGTCGAGGGCTAGGTAGGCAAACCGTTTACAGCAGGTTGACGGCATGGCCCTTGACGGGCATTATGACACATGTCCCCGGCAGGGTTTCCTCAACCATTTTCCTGTAGAGAGCCGGTTTCTCAGTATGTATGGGAATAACCTTCCTTGGTTTTATTCTGGAGATCATGTTGAGAAGTCTGGGCCCGGAGGCGTGTCCCGATGCGTGGACATGCAACATCTCCAGTTTGAGGAGCCTGGCCCAGTTCTCTATTTTATCCATCTCGATCTGCTGTTCCTCGCTATGGGGTTCGCTCGTGGAGATTATGAAGGGGGAGCCGGGTTCAGGCTCCATGCCGGCGAGGTCGATTACGTCCTCTGCCTTGCTCAAGACAAGCACATACCTACCCCTGCTCTTTTTGACTTCCTCCTCCCTTACTGTGGGAACAGTATCTATGAGTTCAGCCATCCAGCCCGGGTAGTCCTTATCCGAATATGTCCCAGACCTCCGTTTTTCAAGGTATGCGACAAGCCTGTCTTCGGCCAGCTTCGGAACATCTATCCTTAGGCCTTTTCCGTCCAGAGAGCGCAATACGTGGGCGTGATGTAGGGAAACAGCCGGTATCCTCCCCGCCTCGATGGCGGCTGAGATCACGGTGTTAAGCCTGTCAAAGTCGAGCATGCCTACCACAACCGCGACAAGCTTGCCCTCAGCCCTGCGAATTATTTCTCCGATCTTTGCTCCGACATCTTGTTCCGAGACTGTTTCCGACTCCTCCAACCGCGTCCCCTCTATGATGAGAGTCTCAACACCTTTTTTCACACATCTCTGAATGAAGTCTTCCGTCATGTCGCTGCGGGGGCCGTGGTCTCTCAGGTCCCCCGTGTATGCGGCGACCCCCTCATCATCCTCGAAGATGAAGCCGTAGGCCGCGGGTATGGAGTGGTCTACGTGGGTTGGGTGGAACTTTATCCCAGCCACCTCAAATGTGTTCCCCGTTCTGAAGGTGTTCAGCCGACGGTTTTGGTTGAACAGGGCTTCGACACCCTGCTGTCTAACCTCTTCACGGGCTTTAACGAGCACCGCTGCCCCTTCCCCCATATGTACAGGTATGTCCTCTCTCAGCAGTCCTGCGTGGCCGTAGTGGTCGGTGTGTGCATGCGATAGGATTATGGCCTCCAGTGATGGTGTTGGGGACGAGAACTGTGTGGCCGCTGGCCCCAGCAAATCCTCTCTGTAGATGCCTTTAAGCGGTGGGACAACATCGGTGAGTATGTAGTCCGCGATGTAGGAGAAACGCCGCGGCTGGAGGAATGTGCTGAAATACTTACTCCGTGTGTTGAAGTCTACGCCGAAGTCAAGGAAGACCTTTCCATCAACACCTTCAAGCAGTATCTTGTTTCCCCCTATTGTGTCAACCCCACCGTAGAATACGGCCCTCAACATTTGTTTCTACGGCGTGTATGGTTAAAATCTCTTACGCTATTCTTAAAAACAGGCAGCGCCGTATTATGCCGTGGACGCACCCATACTGGTTGACGAGCCCCCATTAAGACCGCGGATACTTGTTGCAGGGCTTCCCGACATGGGGAATGTTGCCGGTATCGCTGTCGAGCATCTCGTCAAGAAGCTTGAAATGAAGGTGTTCGCGGCCCTGAAAGGGTCTTGGCCCCCATTCGTCTACCATAAGGGGGGCCGAGTTTTCTACCGCCGCTCCACTTTCAGGTTTTACAAGTCGGAAAGACATCTCCAGCTAGTGGTTTTCACGGGCGAATACCAGCCACATGAGGCCGACGCCCTTTACGCGCTCACAGAATCAGTCGCCTATTTCACCAAAAGACTCGGTGTGGAGCGGCTCATAACCGTGGGAGCCGCCCACAGGGGCCCCTCCAACCTCGACAGGGTTTTCTACGCCTCCACAGACGATGAAACCGCGAAAGACGCAGAGGACGCCGGTGCAATAGCCCTGTCGGACGAAGGATACATCACGGGTTTCAACGGTCTCCTGCTTGGTATAGGTAAAGAGCTTAACATCTCGGGCCTTTGCCTGCTGGGCGAAATAGACAACCCCGAGATTCCGCAGCCCCGCGCAGCCGGCAACGTTTTACGGGTTTTGGCTAAAACAGCGGGGATTGAGCCTTTGGATGTTTCGGAGCTTGAAGAGGCCAATGAGAGAATACGGGCGGAGATGAGGTTGGCGGAGGAGGCTCTGAGGTATAGACGTGGGCTGGGCGGTGTTCCGCCAGGCGTTGTTTAGACTGGTTTAAATAACGCCGTTATAAAGTTCACGCCGGAATGGAGCTAAAAATAGTCGACCTCTACGCCAGCGTAGAAGGCAGACAGATCTTGAAAGGCGTAAACCTCACCGTCAGAGAGGGGGAGATACACAGCCTAATGGGCCCCAACGGCTCTGGAAAAAGCACACTCGCATCCGTCATAATGGGCCACCCAAAGTATACAGTGGACAGCGGCGACATCCTCTTGGACGGGGAAAGCATAGTGAACCTCTCACCGGACGAAAGAGCTAGAAGGGGTCTCTTCTTAGCTTTCCAATACCCAGTCGAGATATCAGGGGTAACTTTGGCGAACTTTCTACGCAGGGCTTACATCAACCTAAAGTACGGAAAGGACGCAGGGAAAGAAAAGGAGAGAATCGGTGTCATGGAGTTTCAGAAAATCCTGAAGGAGAAAATCGAGATGCTCAAACTCGACCCTTCAATCGCGAGGAGGTATCTTAACGAGGGTTTTTCCGGCGGTGAGAAGAAGAGGTGTGAAGTACTGCAGATGGCGATACTTCAGCCCAGGATAGCTGTGTTGGATGAGACAGACTCGGGGTTGGACATCGACGGTGTTAAAATAGTCGCTGAAGGCGTTAGGGCTGTCTCATCACAGACAGGTATGGGCGCCCTCGTAATCACACACTATCAGAGAATTCTTAACTACCTAAAGCCTGATGTTGTCCATGTAATGTATGGAGGCCGCGTAGTGGAAACGGGAGGCTACGAGCTGGCCCAGCTGTTAGAGGAGAGAGGCTACAGCATCATAGAAAAAAAGTATGGCGGTGTCAGCGGCTGACCGCAGGCTGAGCAATCCTCGCCCTAACGGCCTTATAGACAGGTATTGCAACAGCCGAGCCCACGACAACCTGTCCGATGTTTAGGGGGACTTCAGCTATGGGTATTATGTCTGGCAGTATGCCCAGCGTGGCCGCGAGCGATTCATAGAGGAAGTAGCCGGCAACCATGACGAAACCTGCTGTTAGAAGCGAGAGAACAAGCCATCCCTCGACCTCGTTTTTCCTGAGGACGTAGTAGGCCGGAACCGCCGTACCGAGGAGCGCTAACACAACCCATGTTACGGGGCTTACGGTCAACTCGAAAAACTGACCGGATGCCAAAGTAATCTCCACGACGCCCGTCATCAGATAGACTCCGACGGTTACGATGATTAGGAAGTAGAGGCCGACGATGGCGGCGGACAAACCCAGCATTCCCGGCACCTTCAGCCTGCTCAGCCGTCTGTAAAGCAAGCCGGCAATAGCGCCTTCCGCGGCCTTAATTACTAGAGTTCCGGGGGCGAAAGCGTTGTAGCCGAGAAGTATGTCAGCCAGCGCTGAGCCTACGCCGCCTGCGAAGGCGCCTACGAAAGGCCCGCCCACCAACGCCGATAAATACACCATGGTTTCTCCGAGGTTGAAGTACCCTCTGGTCAACGGGAAGTATACGCTGAGGACCATGGTGGCGGCCGTGACCAAGGCCGTGAAAACAACCGTCAAAGCTATCTGGGAGGACTTCATGAAATTATATGTAACCTAACCGATTGATATATTTTTAAACCCTACAACTTGAGAGTTTAAATGGCTTTCGGTGCCGCAGACTTTCGTTGAGGTTTTTCAAAACCTTCCCGATGTCAAAACCCATCCATCTCTTAACATCTACGTTGAACTCGGCCTTGGCTCTCCGGAGTATTGATTCAAAGCCTTTTTCATCGCCTTTCTGAAGATGGACGAAGGCCGCGGCGGTTAGTATTAGTCCGTGAAACAATTTTCTGTCTATGTTGGATGACGTGCGCCAGACCGGTTCGAGTGTTTCATGCGACTCCCAGAAACGCTCTGCGTCGAATAGCTTGACAGCCTCCTCCAACGCCTTTGTTGAATCTTGCACATTCCTAGTGCTCAAGTCAACAAGCTCCAACACCTCAAACCCCTCAACGACGGGCGGGCTGTCGGATAGCACGTCAAACTCAACATGCTCTGTCCCGATTCTAACATCGACGACAACCTTGCCCGAAGCCCTAGCCTCCTCAAGTAGTTTAGCCCTGTCTACAGGCCTGTAACCCTTATTTCGGACTATCAGGATGTAACGCTTCAAGCCCGGGTTGATTCAAGAACCCATTCAAGGTAGGGCTTGTTGACATCGACGGGGCTGAGTTCGACGATGCTGGGGACTTTGTAGGGGTGTTCGCGGGCAACCGTCTCCTTTAACGCCTGAACAGCGGCGGTGCTGGTCTTCATGATGAGGAGAACCTCATCGTCCTCCTGCACTCTGCCCTCCCACCTGTAGAATGATTTGAGCTCGACTACGTTAACGCAGGCGGCCAGTTTTCTCTCGACAAGGCTTCTACACCATGCCGCATAGTTGCTGGCCCTAGGGTATGTAACCAACAGGACCGCCAACACTTTTTAAGAATGCATCGGGTCCTCATATAGGTTTAGGAGGCAAGAGACCATATCCGTAAAAACTCATTAACATAGAGGGCCGCGACAGCGCTATCAGCTATGACTACCAAGTTTTCATCGTTTCTCTCCTCCGCTGCCGTAGACCAGTTGTAGCTACCTGTCAAGACAACCTCGCCGTCAACTATCATAAACTTGTGATGCATTAGGTCGGGGTTGTTGTCAAGCCTAACATCAACCCCGGCGTTTCTCAGAACAGTATACTCCGAGCCCGAGCCGAAGGCGTTATCTCTTTCGATAACAACTTTCACGTCGAGGCCTCTTCTGCTCGCGTCCAACAAGGCGTTAGCCAGCCCGTCCCTCGTAAAGGAGTAAACAGCAACATAAACGCTCTTCTTCGCACTCCCTATCAGCTGAATTATCCTCATGTCGCATGCCTCCGTCCTGCTGAAACAGACCTCTTTAACTACGCCCTTTGTGATCGTGGTTGTTGTTGCCGGCATTGTTTCAGTCACAACGTAGGTTGTGGTGTAGGTTGTTGTCGCGGTAGTTCGCTGAGTAGCTGTTACGGTCGCTGTGACAGTTGTTGCCGGAGCTAAAGCCAGGCCCAGAATTATGCCGGCTACAATTCCTATCAGCAGAGCCGAAGCCGTAAACCGCGCCATGTCAGCAAGACCTACTTTGAGTCAGATTAAAATTATTGCGTGAAACCGTTTTGTGGAGAGATATGCTTCCGTTCGCGCCTTGGCTTTCATGGGTTATTCCGCTTATCGGAAGCCTCCTGGTACCGCTTGTGTTTAGAGCTGGGAAGAAGGTTGGCGAAGTCTTCGCAGTGGCCGTGACATTCGCGGCAGCCGCCTTCAGCCTCTCCATGATACCCGATGTATATGGCCTGAGCAAGGGAATCGTGATTAAAGTTCCATGGATACCTCTGGGCGACGGAAGGTTTCTAGAGGCCAGCCTGCTCCTCGACCCCTTGAGCGTCATGATGGCGTCAATAGCGACAGGCATCGGGGCCCTGATTGTTCTCTACAGCGTAGGTTACATGGCTCACGAGGAGGGGTTGCCGAGATACTACTTCTTCATGCTTTTCTTCATAGGCGGTATGACCCTCCTCGTCCTCTCCGAAAACTTCCTGATGCTCTACATAGGTTGGGAGATTGTGGGCATGTGCAGCTACGCCCTGATCGGTTTCTACAACAAAAGACCTGAGGCTAACCATGCCGGGATAAAGGCGTTCGTGACCACGAGGGTGGGAGACGCCCTCATGCTGATTGGAATAGTTATGCTATTCATACAGTTCGGGACCTTCAGCTTCACAGGTCTTGAGAAAAACATGGCCTCCTCGGTTGAGAAGGGGCATGCAACATTCCAGTCTCTTCTGCTACCTCTCTTGCTTATTTTCGGCGGAGCCGTCGGCAAGTCGGCACAGTTCCCCCTACATGTCTGGCTGCCTGACGCCATGGAGGGCCCCACCCCCGTATCGGCTCTCATACATGCCGCCACAATGGTGAAGGCGGGTGTTTACCTCGTTGCACGGATGATACTGACAGTCATACCTTTCGAAGCCTTCCCACCAGCGGCCCTCTCCCAATGGTATTTGACCATAGCGTTGGTTGCGGGCTTTACAGCCTTCTTCGCCGCCACCATGGGGCTTGTCTCGAACGACATAAAACGTGTAGTAGCATACTCGACCATAAGCCAGCTGGCCCTTATGTTCGCAGCCCTGGCCATGGCTTCTGAAACAGGTTTGCTGGGCGGCACCTTCCACGTCCTCAGCCACAGCATCTTCAAAGCACTCCTATTCCTTGCAGCAGGCTCGGTCATCCACGCGGTCCACACAAACAACCTTGACGAGATGGGGGGCCTCCGCTCCAAGATGCCTATAACCTTCTGGACCTCGGCCGTGGGTGTCCTCTCCCTGTCAGGCGTCCCCCTGTTCAGCGGTTTCTGGAGTAAAGACCTTGTGATCGAGTCAACGATAGAGGCCGGCAACACAGTTGTCTACCTGCTGGTTGTCGGCGCGTCGGTATTGACGGTTACCTACAGCCTCCGCTGGCTCTACAAGGTTTTTCTGGCACCTCCGAAAGGCCATGCCTCCGAACACGCCCACGAATCACCGCCCGTCATGACTGTACCGTTAATAATCCTTGCTGCCCTCTCCGTCGCAGTCGGGATAACCGGCCCGTTCTTCGAGGAAAACTTCCACCACTACCTCGGACTCCACGGAGAAGTCAAGACGGGGCTGACGACATATCTGACATCGGCCGCGGTACTGCTCACCGGCGCTGGGCTCGCATACGTATACTATCTAGGAGGTGTGTCAAGCCCTGAAAACGTTTGGCGGGCTGGGTTAGGGACTCAGCTTCACAGGCTGCTGGTAAACAGATACTATATCGACGCATTTTACTACAGGGTTTTCGTCAACGGGCTTGATAGGCTTGGTGCAGCCCTTCTTAAATTCGTCGAGCTGAAAGTGATTGACGGCTTCAACTACGCATTGTCGAAAGCCACGGTGGCCTTCGTGCAGTTCTTCAGAAACATTCAGACGGGGGAGAGCAACATCAACATAAGCGGCCTGATAATAGGGCTCGCCATACTTCTTCTGCTGTTCCTTAGGTTTCTCTTTATGGCTGCTTAACTATTTTGCATTGGAATACGCAGCGTCTCCCGCCTTTTGATATGCATTCGGTCTCACTTAACTCGGCCTCAGCCCCCAGAACACAGCCTGTAACACCCCTAACTAGGTCTGATATGGCTTCGCCGCATAATGGGCTGAGAAGGGTGGGCTCCTTGCAGAGCCTGCATTCCCTGACCTCCAGTAAGTATGTGTTTTCCGCCCTCCTGCTGTATTTGATATCTTTACCTACAACTGTTTCGAGGAGGTTTTCAACTGCTGTGCTGTAATCTTCACCCGTGTACTGCATCGCGTAGACATACATTCTTGCGAAAAACTCTCTCAAACCTCTAATCCTTCTGCCCACCTCTTCCTTGGGTAAATCCACGCCGAGGTAGCTGCAGAGCTCGCCGAGAAACGCGACCGACTCCGGATGTGTTAGCATCCTCAACATCGAGACATAGTTTTTTAAACGCTCCTTCAACACCTTTGGTGCTTTCTTCTCAACCGACAGGTAGCCATTGTAAACGTACTCGGCCACCTTCTTGTAGAAGGTCTCCGGCATGTCCTGAAATATCTCCCCTATCCAAGCAAGTCTCAAACCGACCAGCTCCTTAACTAGGAAGTACTCGCTTACAGGGATGTTTTTGTCGGGTGTAGCTCCCCAGGCTAGAACTCCTTCTCTGTCTACCGCAAGTTTTCCGGCAAGTTGCTCGACGACAGCGGGGCTAAGTGTCTTGCTGGGGAATATCTTCAACCCCCCTTGGTCGTGGGCATAGCTTATGGGCTTTAGATGGTATTCGGGGCCGGATATCCGTATTGGTCTGAAAGAGTACTCGACACCGCTCTGGAGACGTTGCACATTTATCTCCAGCACACCATCCACCACCGCCATCAGCTTCCTCTCAAAGCTGGCGAAGGTTCCTTTGGGTAGTAGGAAGAACTCGATGTTTCCCGTTCTCCTTATGTCGGATATTATGTTGTCAACTAGTTTTAGGACTGTTTCCTCCCCGTAGCGGACGACAAGCTCCTGCAGGTATGTGTGGATGAGGACCCGCCTGTTCAGGTTTTTCCTCAGCCTGCTGAGCTGGATGGAGACGTCCTGCGGGTTGTCTAACTCGATATACAGCTTTTTCGGGTCTCCTGGGTTTTGACGGGTTGAGACCACCTCGGCGACGGAGTGGTCTTTGAGCAGGCTGAGGAGGAAAAGCCTGCCCTCGTGCATCGTCTCGTCGAGGACTAGGACCGCCATCCCGTAGGAGAGCCTGACTATTTCGTCGAAGACATTGTTTCCTGTGTAAAACCTATTGTCCAACTCCTCTATGTGTTCGGCTTCGCGCTCCACGTGCATCAACTTTTCTAACGATTTATTTTCCACAATATTATATTAGCGTATCCGGCTTTTACGAACATCCGTCACAAAGAGCTTATTAAGGACCCCATGTTTTGGCCTTTTGGCCGTGTATCGGTTTCAGGGCCCTCCGAGAGTAATACTTTTATATTATTATGGGTTTTCAAAACGAAAAGCTTTTCACCAACCAACCTACACAAAAGCCGAAAAGAAATGATCGGAATAGCCTCCAACATAACAGCCCTCCTAACAGCCAAACCATCAAAACAAACAATCATTGTTCTGGCAATACTCGGAACGCTCTTAGCCCTCTCTCTAATAACAGGAGTCCACGCAGGACGACCCGTGGATGCGATTCACTAAAAAATTAAACGACTCTAATAATTTTTTCGAGGCTTTCTGCAAAATTCTCTAATCCTTTCCATTTTTTGTCGGCATAGTGTTCCACCGGTACTGTAAAGACTACTACAATCAACGGATTTATTGAGAACATTGCGGCGTCTTTTAGGTCCAGCGTGACGCCGACAGGAGTGTGGACACGTAGATACTCATAGCCCTCTGTTCTAGTTAGACTATGGAGATAATGTATGAATTCCTCCCCATGCCCTTTCCGATTTCTCGTAATAATCCGAATCTGCATGTCCCTGTGTTTTGTTCTCCTTGTGGGTATGTATCCTGTTATGAGCCTACCGCCTTCAATGTGTTTCTCCCGATGGTAACTTATTAGTTGTGGAGGGATGTAAAGGTATTCCGAGATATTCTTCATTTTAATGATGGGGTTCTCTTCCAAGTAGCTGATGATGAGCAGGTCTGTTAAGTCAAAATTATTTATGGCGTCTGTACGGTGTAAGGGTATTCTAGGTATGTCTATTTCCACTTCATCACCCCAACAATCCCTAATAAAATCATAATGCTTTATCCAATCAGGTTTATAGTATCCGTCATTTACCTCAGAGATGTTGTAGTTGTCCAGCACTGCAGCATCCATTAATGTTTCCAACATGTTCGTTAAAATTTTTACATCACCCTGCGGGGGTACGGTTTCTAAGTAGTATTCATGCTCGTTGTCGAGACCTGCCCTATATACCGTGTAAACTGTGTCGAGCCAGCGGAGGAAGTTTTCCCGCTTCACGTGTTCAAGCTTTTTGTTGAACCTGATGAAAAGGACACATGGCTGCAGGCCGAGCGCCCTGTAGTCAACTACGGGTAAAAACCTGAAGCCGGCGTTGTGGAAACGTTTTAGGTAGTATCTGCATGTTTCGACGGGCATGTCAAGCTCGTATGCTATGCGGGAGACGCGTGTTGGGCCGTACTTCATGGCGGCCGCGATAACGGAGGTGAAGGCATAGCGTGTTGGCGGTGAGGAGAGCTTCATGTCGTAAAACGGGTTGTTTAATAGTATTTATGTTTTCTAAAAAATTTAAAAGACCGCTACGACCATATCAATAGATAAAT
>Ga0197142_1000496_pt1 | contig 36160 bp, 38 predicted proteins | sample GBS60_MetaG_FD_148614 | JGI IMG/M metagenome (GOLD analysis project Ga0197142, IMG submission 148614) | Sediment microbial communities from Great Boiling Springs, Gerlach, Nevada, United States - GBS 60_MetaG | ecosystem: Environmental > Aquatic > Thermal springs > Hot (42-90C) > Sediment...
TTTACATAAAGGAGTTTTGTGTTTGAATCTTGTCGTCTTTGAGGAATTAAAGATGACTCTGAGATTTTTGTTAGATAGGATTTTCATACTTAATACATCTTCAACAGGTATATTCTTATAGTATCCATAGAACTTAAGTAAAGATATATTGTACTTTTCACTCAGTGATTTAACAGCACTTAATATCTTTGATTTCTCAACATACTCTTCTGGTAGAAAGTCTGTAGAGAATAGATTGGGTGGGATTAAACCTTTATCGGCTGATTTGAATCGCACTTCAAATGCTGGCTTTTTCAGATTAAAACCGTGGTAGGTTATTTTTTCTTTCTCAATTAGTCTTTGTTGTACAAAACTTTTATCGCTCAATGGCTTAAGAACTTCCAAACTTTCAAATCTACTTTGAAAATTATCCAAGTTTACACCTTTTACATTATACTGAGACGTTTCATCCCTTACTGAAAAGTCCGCAGAATTTACTGAAAAATTACCTTCCCTGATTGATGATTCAAAAATCTCAAAATTTAAATCATTTTCAATGTCATTTATATTTATGTCCTCAGGATTTGAATTCAAACCTCTAAATGTAGGATCAAATTCAACTGCAAATTCACAAACACTTGGTAAGTCTGTTTTAAATCCATCGAAATTTGCAGAGAAAATAATCTTAAGCTCCTTAGCTTTTGTTGAAATTGAAAGTTCTGTATCTTTATATTTTAAAAACCCCAATTCCATTTTGAGCGTTTCAACTATCTCTCTTGCGATTCGCATACATACTCAAGCGCCCTTTCAATTCTATCAAATGGTTCAATTATATCCAATTTAGAAGCATAATCGATTATTTTTTGAACAACTGAATCGTCGCATTTTGTTCCTTCCTGAAATGTAAGCCTAAGACTCTTAGTATTTAAATTGACTATTGCCTCATTATTCTCTTTCTTTTCTTGCACCATCTGTGGTAGGATGGTAATCATGACGATATTTTTATCAAATAGTAATGTGGGATCCTGTACCAAAATCAGTTCTGGTTTATTTTCGATTTTTTGTATGAGTCCTTTTGCGATTATCTCTGTATGCAAGTAATATTCCAAAGAATTACCATAAATAATCTCCTGGAGTTTCGTAGGAGTTATCGGCTCGGAATATTTAAACTCAACAGGTATGCCATATTCGTTAACGATAAGCATACCGCCAATATGTTTACGCTCAAGATTTAAGACGCTGAGATATCCAATCATACTCTCACATCCAAGATGTGTGAATTATCTTGTTTTATTAACTCTTTTTGATTTTTTTCTTGGTCTTTTTTGGCACTATTTGGAAGATATTCTCCCTGACTTTTACTATCAGTTGCTGTTCTAACTTGTTTTTGTTCAGTACTCTGCACACCCGTTGCGCTGCGCATCTGAGCTTGTGTCTTTCGCTCAATTGTCTGAGCACTGTGCATTGCTGCAGCCTGTGCAGTGTACTGCTGCAAGCTAACCATATGCGAACTTTCGTGGCTTACTTTTAGAAATATCGTTTGATTCTGTATACCGCTAATTGGTTCAGCCATCTTGCTCACCTCTGAGCATCTTCCTCAATTTTGAAAATATAGCTCCGAGAAGTTGCGAAACTCGTGACTCAGTAACTCCAAGTACCTGTGCAATTTCTTTTAAAGAAAGCTCGTGTTCAAATCGCAACGAAAGAATCAATTTTTCTTTTTCATCTAATTTATTTATCGACTCAATCAGCTCTTCATAAAGCAATGATTTTCGCACCTGCTCTCTGACATCCTCGGTATTTGCCACATCGAAAGCGTAAGCTTGCTCATCTTCATCTGAACCAAACAAATACTGATCGAGATTGACATACTGTTTCAAAAGTAGTTCATTGTACATTTCCTGTACTTCATCTATGCTAAGTCCGAGGATTTCTGAAAGCTCCTCATACGTAGGTAATCTTTGATAACGAGAATAGAAATCGGCAATTTGATTATCGAGCCTTTTAATATCCTGGCGTACATTTTTTGGAAGATAATCGAGCTTTCTTAAGTAATCAATCATTGCTCCCTTGATTCTTGTATAGACGTACGTTTTAAACGTTGCACCATATCGCGGGTCGTATTTATCAATAGCCTGTAACAATGCTATTGTTCCTTCCTGTATAAGGTCATCAAGCTCAACGTTGTGTGGAAGATTCGATTTAATTTCTCGCGCCAGTCTGCTAATAAGGGGAAGATATTCTTTCACAATAGATTCCTTATTCGCTATCAAATTTCGATAACCTCCACTGCATCACCGGTCTTAACTTTCCTTATCAGTAACTTTCCGCTTTCAACATCATACTCTATACTTCGGGCTTTACTTCCCCCGGTATCTTCTGCCAACAATTTTACACCGTTTCTTTGTAGCGCACTTTTCACTGCTTCTGTGTTTCGTGCACCGATATCCATTGCAGATTGGAACATTGAAGCACCACCAGCAATCTTCGCTTCGAGTCTATTTCGTGCAGCGCCCATTTTTATTAATTCATCTACGACAAGTGCTACTCCTGTATCCGCAAATTTTCCTGGCGTGTTCGTCGGTTTTGCGCCGCTATCTGGAAGCATAACATGGACTATACCACCGACTTTGGCAATAGGGTCCCTTATACACACACCAACGCATGACCCCAATCCCAATGTAACCAAAATCGCAGGATTTTTCTCAACTGCCCATTCTCCAATTCCAATTATTACCTTTTTCTTCATATTTCTCACATCCCAAGCGCTTTTAAGAGTTTTTCAAGTGAATCAACAGATGGAACAAGAAGAAGGTAGCCCTGAAGCTGTTTTTCAACACCTTCTATTTCTATAAGCGTTTCTATGAGCATTATATTCTCCTCACCTGCCAACGCAAGTGGAATGGAAATTTCAGATATTATGGCACTTATCATATCAACTGTTAATTCCGGCGGCTCAGGATTTATGAACAAATTAGTAAATCCTGCGAGTGCTGTTACATAAGAGCCGCACATAATATTACCAATCTCTTTAAGAATTGAGGAGCTAAAATCATCAAGCTCAGTCACATCTGATATTTCCATTCCAGTTAAAACCTTAGCTAAGGTCTTTACAGTAAGCGGGTCAAAAATCAGCAATATTTCACCTGTCATATCTTCTTTCAATTCCATCTTCACAGAACAGACAACTTCTTCTGGGTTGTCGAACAAAAATGGAATTTTTGAAATAGGAATTACCTTTACCTGAGGAACAGAGATATCAACCTTTTTATCGAGCATCATTGAGAGCGCAGTTGCGGCATTCCCAGTTCCTATGTTTCCGACTTCTTTTATCGCGTCAAGCTGTACCTCTGTAAGCTTTTCGAGCATCAAAATTCCTCCTTCCAGGAATATAAAATATTTATGCACATCACATCACTTAACCTGTCTCATCTTAAGTTCTTTCTGGAATATATACCTAACTAACAATCTTTCAGTATTTGGAAGCAAATCAAGAAATTGTACTCCATAAATGAAACCGTCATCCGTATGCGCGTCTTCCCTAACTATCTTTCCTTTTTGTTTATTTAGTGAAAAATCTTGTTCAAGCTTCAAATCAATATATATTATATCACCAACTTTGAGATATTTTTTTGTCAACATCATTAGACCACCAGCACTGATGTTCTTAGTTGTGAATAAAAAAGATTCGGCATCCGGTTCTGTTGAAAGATAGAATCTTCCCTCGAGGTATAAAGGTATTCTCACAAACCTTCTACGCTCGGTCTTACGAACGGTTTCTGGGAATGGAACGGGAATAACGTATAGATTGTCGTACTTTACAACACCAAGAGAAACCGTATCGAATTCATATATGGAAGACCTATCAAAAATATTCACCGTCATTCTTACACCTTTTGGGATGGGAATAAACCTACCTTTCAAAGAAGGTATTGATAGAAACAATATGCGGCGGTTAAAATCTATATCCGCCACACTACTCTTATATTCCCCTTCGAGCTCTTTGACAAATAAAATCTTTATATTGGCTTGAAGACCTACTCTTAAAGTTTTTGTAGAATCGACCAATTCAACATAAGCCATTACAATACCTCTCCTATTTTCTTGTAACTTTCAACAAGTTTATTCCAAAATGCTGTTGCATTTGGAATATATATACCATAGCGATAACACTCTTCCTCTTCAACAGCCCACATTGTTACACCCTCAATCACCTCATTACCTTTCTTCGCAAAGGTAAGTTCTATAGACTCTTTCACCTTTGGCTTAAATTCGGAAATAACTTGACAACCATTCTCTGAAACATCTATTATCAAGGTATTAAAACCATAAATTGAGCAAGCTTCAAACGAGGCATACCGAGGTTTGGTTCGCCTTTGAAGTACTCCAACTTTATCAAGTGCCGTGTACACATAAACGCCTTCCTCAGAGCCCGTCATTTTTCCAACTATCGTAAGTACAAACCCTTCAACTGGTATATCAATTCGCAAGATCTCCGGAACCCCTGTAAATGAGGTAAACGAAACTTTAATGTTCTTACCAGCCAACTCCTTTATCCTTACAAGCACTTCACCATATTTGGTGTATCCTCTAACAATAGCATTCATAAGATTAGCATTCACATATTCTTCGAGAGTCACTAATGATCACCTCTGAAGAAATTGATAAATCTTTGAATAAGAGTTTCTTCTTCTGTCTTCTTCAGTTCAGTTTTCAAAATATACGATACTATGCGCATAATCGAAAAAGATGGCTGGATGCTTCTGTATTTCAATGCAAATAACTGTCTATCATGAATACTCCTTAGGACAAGGGGATGGTCCTTTATCATAGTAACAGATGATACCCTATTACCTACGAACTTTTCTACAACTTCCGTGAAACGTTCCATCAAACCTTGAGCTTCCTTAACATTCTCCACCATGTTTGCAACAACGTGAATTGATTCGCCCTTTATACCTTTAATACTAAGAAGTTTTATCATTGTATAAGTATTAACAACAGACGTAGGCTCTGGTGTTGTCATTATTACGAATTCGTCTACTAAGGAAAGAAATGGCATATAATTAGTAGAAAATCCCGGAGGCATATCCATAACGACGATATCATAATTTTCTAAAAGTTTAAGAAAATGTATGGCAAAATCCTTAAGAACAAGCTCATTTGCTGTAAGTAAATCACTAACGTCTCCACCCAGTGATATTAAATCCAAGCCATAACTTGTTGGAATAACTAAGTTTTCAATCGAACATTTTTGGTTAACGAAATCTTTAATGCTGTATTTTGGATAGACTCCAAGCAATATATCCGCATTCGTAAACCCCACATCCGCATCGAGTAGCAAGACTTTTTTATTATTTTCAGCTATAACCGCTGCAATATTTGTGGCAACAAGTGTCTTTCCTACACCGCCTTTTCCACTTATGACAGCTACTATTTGGCTATTTTTGAGATTACTTGCCTGATCTCGCATCTTTCAACACCTCACGAGAGAGAAGCACGGACAATTCTCTGCCATTCGCTTCCATTATATCATCAGGCACTCGTTGACCATTGGTTACAAATGCGATTGGAGCGTTTAAGAATGTTGAGACATTGACAAAGTGTCCAAGGGAAGAAGTCTCATCCATCTTTGAAAGTATCACATGGGTTGGTGATATAGCAGAAAATTTCTTTGCAATTTCCTTAACGTCTTCAGAGCGGTACTGCATTCCAACGACAAGAAATACAAGGTCTGGATCGACAACCTCAGCCATTGCCTTTATCTCGGTCATATGTAGTTCATTCTTCTGACTTCTTCCAGCGGTATCGATAAGCACAACATCGTAGTCAGAAAGAGCCTCTATCTCAAGTTTCGCTTCTTTTGGTGTATAAGCTACACGTATTGGCACATCAAGAAGCATAGCGTATGTCTTTAATTGATCAACAGCTGCTATTCTGTATGTATCGAGCGTGATAATACCCACTCTCTTATGGTCGTTTATTTTCAACTTTGCTGCAAGTTTTGCAAGAGTCGTGGTCTTTCCGACACCAGTTGGACCGGCAAGCATAATCTTACCTCTAAGATCAGGCACAGAGGTATTAACAAACGGTAAAAACATCTCAGAGAGAATGAGTCTCGTATTATCATTGTTAAAATCAAGTTCTTGATATTTAACTCTTGCGTACTCAATAATTTTATCAGAAATCTCATCATCGACATCTTGCTTCCTTAAAGCCTTTCTTAAATCTTGGATCCACTGTGGTTCATTCGCTCTTTGTGATGACACCATTGATTTGAGTTCAACCATCATCTTCTTTAGTTCCGTGATATCTTCTGTTGATTGTTGCGGTTGTTTTGTCTTCGAAAGTATCTCTTGAAGTTTGTACATTTGACCTTTCTCTTCACTCTGCTGTATTTTCTTCTCCTCGACAGCAGCAGTGACTTCAAGGTACGTCTTCGCACCTATGCCGAGAAATCCACCTTTTTTCACCTTTCGAGTGCTCAGTATAACCGCATCTTTTCCAAGTTCTACTCTTATCTTCTCAAAAGCTTCCTTTATGTCTGTCACTATATACTTTTTTACAATCATATCCTCACCACACCCTCAATCGAAAGGTTGACATCTTCTGGTACCTCTTCAAATGCGATAACGGTAACACCCGGTATAAACCTTAAAACCATCTTTGCAAGGTATGGTCTAATTGCACCAGAGACAACAAGAATAGGTATAAAGCCTTTTCTCATTAACTGCTCAAGTTCCTTCGAAATCTTCTCTATTATCTCTCTCATTATCTGCGGATTCACACTGAGATACCTACCTTCATCACTTTCAGAGATAGATTCTGTAAGCATTCTCTCAAGGTCGCTATCGAGCGCTATAGCGTGAATCTGTTTATCTTGGCTGAGCAACTTTCCACAAATCTGCCTTTTCAACCCTCTTCTCACATACTCGACGAGACTCTCCATATCCCTCGCCTTGTCAGCATTATCAAGGATTAATTCAAATATGTACGGTAGATTTCTTATCGAGACACTTTCTCTAAGAAGTTCCTGCAGTACCCTCTTGACGACTGTTGGTTTTACAACGTTGAAAACATCATCTACGAGTCGGTCAAACTTATTTCTCACACCATCGACAAGCAGTTGAAACTCCTTATTACCAAGCAATTCTGGAGCGTATTTTCTCAGCACCTCTGTTACATGAGTGGCGAAGACCGTTGGTGGGTCAACAACTGTAAAACCTTTTTGACTTGCTTCATCTTTTTTCGATTCATCTATCCAAAATGCCTGTAATCCAAACGCAGGTTCCTTAACCTCTATACCTGGGATCCTCTCTGAAACAAAACCTGGGTTTATTGCAAGCAATCGATTTGGGAAGAGTTCATACCTTGCTACTTCAGCTCCACGAATATACATAGCATATTCATTTGGTTTCAAAATAACACTATCTCTAACACGAATTGGTGAAAGCACCAGACCAAGTTCTTGTGCGAGTTGTCTTCGAATCATTGTCAATCGTTCAAGCATATCCCCGCCTTGTGATAAATCAGCAAGCGGAAGTAACCCGTAACCAATATTAATCTCAACAGTATCGGATTGTAAGACCTCCGATACTTCCTCAGGTGTTGAAAGAACAGGCCCTGTTGGTGTTGGAGCACCTCCGGGAATCCCACCCGTCGGTATTCCACCGGGAATTTCGGGTTGTACTTCTGGCTCTTTGATAACAATTCCAACTACGAGAAATAAACCACCGATAAGTATGCTTGTGAAAGTAGGAAGTGGAGTAAGTATTCCAAGAAGTAGGATAACAACCCCCGTTAGAATTATAACCTTTTTTTCTCCAGAAAGTTCTTTTACAAGTTCCGTTCCAAGATTTTCTTCTGTTGCACTCCTTGAAACGAGAATACCAGTTGCGGTAGAGACCATCAGTGCTGGTATCTGGCTTACAAGTCCATCACCAACTGTGAAAAGTAAAAACGTTTTGGCGGCATCTGCAAGTCCAAGTTGGTGCATCAGCACACCTATTATTATACCACCGATACTATTGACTATGGTAATAATTATACTTGCAATCGCGTCGCCTCGAACAAATTTTGAAGCACCATCCATCGCTCCATAAAAATCTGCTTCACGTCTGATTTCTTCTCTGCGTCTTCTTGCTTCCTCTTCAGTTATTAAACCAGCGTTCAAATCCGCATCAACACTCATCTGTTTTCCCGGCATTGCATCGAGTGTGAACCTTGCAGCGACTTCAGCAATCCTTTCAGAACCACGTGTAATAACAATGAACTGAATTATCACAAGTATCAAAAACACAACGATACCAACAACGTAGTCTCCACCTACGACAAAATTACCGAAAGTTTGTATGACCTTTCCTCCAAACTTCGGCCCTTCAAGTAAGATAGCCCTTGTCGATGCCACATTCAAGGCTAATCGGAATATCGTTACAATCAATAGCAACGTTGGGAAAGAAGCAAGCTCAAGTGCATGAGTGATATACATTGTGGAGAAGAGAATAACCAAAGATATTGATATATTAAGTAACTGGAAAAAATCCAGCAAAAAATCCGGAATTGGTATTATCATCAAAAGCACCATTGCAACAATTAACAACGCTACTGCAACATCTGCTTTCACCTTATCACCTCAACTAATCGAGACTTTCCGGTTGTTCCTTTTCTGAGTCAAAGCTTAGAAAATTATCTATTCAAGCTGTATTTTAAATCTTCTAAAAGTTTCCAAAAATTTTTTGAACGATTTCCAGACTTCAATGGTCTAATATTATAGAAAACGAAGAAAAAGAAATTCGATTTTCGAAAGTATACCGTAACAAGTTTGTTCGGCAATATTATACTTAAAGTGAATAATAATTTAACACAAACTAATTACACCTATGATACACTTTACCCAGAGAACCCCCTATCCCCCTTGAGATACACCCCCCACGGCTTTATGCGGGCGAGAAAAGCCCGCTTTTTTTATTTTCATTTTCCAACACAGAAATTTGCAAAGATGTTGTCGAGCAAATCTTCAGTAAAATTCCTACCAAGCAATTTATCAAGCTCACCCAATGCATTACGAATATCGATAGACACTATATCAAGTGGATAATTCTCATTAAGGGATTTTAGAGCTCTCTTCACACTTTCATTCACTAAGTTCAAATGTTCAAGCTGACGTTTAGAGGTTATATGAGACAGATGACCATCAGTAATCAATGGCTTCACCTTTTCAATAAGCTTATCCTCTAAATCCCTCAATCCATAACCTGAAGCTGCACTCACGAAAACATCGTCGCCTGTTTGTGAAATCTTAGAAATCACATCAATGTTTTCAATCTTATCAATCTTATTCCAAACGGGAATGAAATTGCTATCTCTTATTATCTGTAGAATGTACTCATCTTCTTGAGTAAATCCTGTTGTGGAATCAAGCAGGAAAATCAAAACGTCTGCTTGAGTTGCCTCCCTTATAGCCTTTTCAATTCCTATCTTCTCAACAATATCGTTTGTATGCCTTATACCTGCTGTATCAGAAATAACAAAATGTATGCCTTTAATTTTTATCTCACCTTTAATAACATCTCGCGTCGTGCCTGGGATATCTGTCACTATCGCTCTGTCTTCCACAAGTAATCTGTTTAACAACGTACTCTTACCCACGTTTGGCTTACCAACTATGGCAAGCGTAACACCTGTTGATACATGTATACCTCTATTTGCATGAGCCAACTTCTCTGATAAGAATTTTTCAACATTAGAGATATCGTTAAGAATCTCTTCGCGCGGCACATCTATATCATCACCATAATCTATCGAAACTTCTATCTTTGATAAAACATCTATTAATGCCTTTCGAACACCTGTAATTTCACCAGACAGTTTACCTTTAAGATTATCAATAGCCAGTTTCAAACTCTCTTCACTCTTTGCCTCAATAACTTGAAGAATTGATTCTGCCTTAATCAAATCAATCTTGCCATTCAAAAATGCACGTCTTGTGAACTCACCATTCTTTGCAAGCCTTGCACCTTTTCTTAGAAATTCTTCCAAAATCTTTTGAGTAATTAACACACCACCGTGGCAATACACTTCGACCATATCCTCGCCAGTATAACTACGTGGTGCTTTAAAACCTACAAACATCACTTCGTCAATTACATTTTCATCAGAATCATAGAAATTGCCATAGAAGATCTTTCTTTCTTCTTTGATAGCCCTTCGAAGGCACAACTGTGCAATCTCCCATGACTTTGCTCCGGATAATCTTACAATACCAATAGCTCCCACACCTGGTGGAGTTGCAATAGCTGCTATTGTGTCTCTCTCTTCTCTATTAAACGCTTCATTAAAAATAACGTCATTAATAATGATAAAGCTATCACTCCCACATATCTAAAAACATAATCTTTTATTTTTTATTATAGCATATTCAGTTTAAATTAAAAAGGTGGCTCTTTTAAAACATTGAGCCACCTTGAAACAAGACTTGGCAATCGATTATTAAACTTTAAACCATTGAGATATCTTCTCCATCTTTTGAGCAATGTCTCTAAGCTTTTCGGTACTTTCGCTTAGCTCTTCAAAGACTGCTGTTATCCTTCTGAAATCACTATTAAACTTCCTAAGTTGTTCAGAAGATGCGATTATAGAATTAGAAACATCATCCATCAACGTCTCTATCTGTGTAAATGTTTGACTGTTTTCTTGTATCTGAATACCGACTTGTGCACTAAGACTTCCAACGTTTTGTACTTTTTCTATTACTGTGTAATAATTCGAGGAGAACTCTTCCTTTGCCTCTTGCAACTTTCTGAACTTTTCACCAGAACTTTCGTAGAGTTGATCAAGCTCTCTAAGGTCACTTGTGTACGTATCAACTTCCTTAACGAGGTTCTTAGAGAGTGTGTTTATCTCAACTGATAATTTCATAACCTCGTCTGCAACAACTGCAAATCCTCTACCTGCCTCTCCCGCCCTTGCAGCCTCAATTGCAGCATTTAAAGCAAGGAGATTGGTCTGAGAAGCAACACTTTGTATCTTTGCAATTGCCTCTTTAATTGCGGAGAACTTCTCGATTGTTCTGTGAACTGTTGTACTGAACTTGGAAAAGACCTCGACGTTTGCGTTAACAGATTCATTCATTTCTTCGATAAGAACAACATTTTTCAAAATTTCCGCCTGAGCATTTTCAATATCTTTCAAAAGCTCTGAGAGTTGTGAAGAGAGGTTTTGATTACTCTCTATGGAATTTTCAACCGTCTGTTGGAGAGAAATTATCTTTGACTTCACATCTTCGACATTCCCAATGTAATCTTCGACAAACGTGCTAAACCTTGAAACAGAATCTTCCAATGAATCTTTTATATTAGTAACCTGTTCAACTTCTCTGTTCAACTCTATCGAACTTTCCTTCATATCTTTTGCATAACCAAGCAGATTTTCGGATAGCCTCTTAAGAGAATTAATAACTCTCTCAAATTCTCCAAATGTCTTGACCTCAAACGAGATAATTTCACCATTTGAAAACTTTTCGATAATATCAGCAGACCTCACAATTTCCTTTGAGATACTATTTATTAGTGGAACTGAAACTACAATAGCAACGACGAGAATTAACACTCCAACAACCAAATTAATCACAACAAGCCTTGCAAGATTCAAGTCAACATTTACCCTTATATCCGGCATCTTAATTTCGGGCAGTTGGAATTTTTCTGGCTGTGGAATCTCAATCTGTGCATTTATAGCTTCTTTCTTTAAAGCAACTTCAAAAGTTCCTATCTTTTCTCCCATAACAGCTAAATCATTTTTGATTGCGAGATATTCTTCGTTACCCACTTTGAATGTATACTTATCACTCGTTGGTTCTTCCGCACCAACTATTCTATCACCGGTCTCATTGACCTTTGTTGTCGCATAAGCTTTACCATCAATGTAGATTGTCAAATCTGCATTTGTAAGTCTTTTAACATCATCTAAGAAATTTTCAGCCAGTTTTCCAACGGATATAACAAATCCTGTGACCGTATTTCCAAGTTGCGGGTGCATAACGGGATTAATTGAGATAACATATATACTTTCAGCACCTTTAAAGACAAAAGAATCCGAATAAACCGATGTCGAAGATAGTATCTTGTTAACTTTTTCAACAAGAGTCTGTGAGAACTCTAATTCTTTGTACGTTGCAGCCGAGATTCCAGGTGCCAACGAATAAGCGTACTCAACAATATATCTCTCCCCAATACTTGCAAATGGTCTTATCTTCAATCTTGGTTCGTTTGGTTCAATTGTCCATAAGGAAATATAATCAAACATCGAACGTTCTACATAGTTATTAAGCAGGTTCCTCTTCTCTGCAAGCTCCAAATTCTTCTGGGCAGAGGCATTGATAACTTCCTTAGATGTTGAAGCAACTTTCGACAGATTTTCAATAGTTGTTACCTTATCTCTTATCAAATTCTCAACAACATTTTTAATTGAATTTGCTTCTTTCTCAAGTGTCCCAAGATAGACATCTTCAAACGCCTTATTCACGCTTTCTTTCTGTTTTTCAACAGCCGAGACCAACTTCTCATTGTATGAATTTATATGTTGTTCAAGTTCTTTTGAAAACGCATCGAAGAACTCCTTGAATATAACCTTTGGATCACCAAGCTGTTTTTTAACTTCACTCTCAATTCTTGCACTCTCTTTTGAAAGATTCACGACGGTAAATAACACAGAGAGGGTCAATGGAACCGCTACCAATAATACTGCTAAAATAAGGAGTCGCGTTCGAATAGACATAGTTTCACCCGCTTAGAACGCCTTATTTATATATGCCTTAAATCTTCTCAATTACTTTTGAAATTATCTTAACTATCAACTGTCCTGTTCGATTTGCAACTTCGAGAACTTCTTCTGCTGTCAACGGCTTCAAATCGTCTGGAACAGCTCTATCAGTGATTGCGGAGATAGCAAGTACCTTTGTTCCACGATGAGCTGCTGCAATTACTTCTGGTACTGTCGACATTCCAACAGCGTCTGCACCCATCCACCTGAGCATACGCAATTCTGCCGGCGTTTCGAAATTTGGACCAGAAACCGCAACATATACACCTTCGTAAACGGGGATATTCAACTCTGCGGCAACTTCTTTGGCAATTCTTCGTAGGTCTTTATCATATGCATTCGACATATCTGGAAATCTCGGCCCCCATTCTTCCACGTTTGGTCCAATCAATGGATTGTCACCTATCATGTTGATGTGGTCAGAAATAATCATCGGTCTTCCAACCTCAAAATCTGGATTGAGACCACCCGCTGCATTTGTTAAAAACAGATATTTCACACCAAGCTCTTGGATTACCCTAACCCCAAATGTAACATCTCTCATGTGGTAACCTTCATAATAGTGGAATCGTCCATTCATCAAAACAACATTCTTCCCGTTTAGCTTTCCAAAAATCAATTCACCTTTGTGACCAGGTGCTGTTGAAACTGGGAATTCTGGAATATCTTTGTAAGAAATTCTAACAGGATTTTCAACACTTTCAGCTATCCCGTGCAATCCAGAACCGAGTACAATACACACTTCTGGTTTCTCAGAAATCTTAGAGTTAATAAACTCAGCAGCTCTCTTCACTCTTTCAACGTACGTTTTAATATCCTGACCCATACAAAAAACACCTCCACAGCAGTATCTTTATAAGTTTGAAGCCAAATAAACACAGTTATATTATATAACGAACATACTTTCTAAGCAAAACGCTAATTGAAACTGTTCCAACGAGTAAGAGTGTGGAAATAGCGTTAATTACAGGAGAAATGCCAAATCTTACCATGGAAAATATCTGCAAAGGCAGTGTAGTTGAGCTTGGTCCTGCAACAAAAAACGTTATTACAAAATCATCTATAGAGAGCGTGAACGCCATGAAAAATGCTGCAATTATACCAGGAAGTGCTATTGGAATTATTACTTTTCTGAGTGCAATCAACTTTGTTGCACCGAGGTCGTATGAAGCCTCAATAATAGACTTATCAAAATCTTGCAATCTTGTAAATATGATCATCATTGTATAGGGAATGGAAAATGTCACATGTGCAATAAATACTGTGAGAAGGCTCAGTCTTAAATGGATAGTCGTAAAAAATACAAGCAGTGAAACACCTATTATTATATCTGGCACTATAAACGGAATGTAAGTAGTTGTCCATATTATCTTTTTAAATTTCTTAGCCCCCAGATAAAGTGCAACAGCACCGAATGTACCAAGAATTACAGAAATAGCACTTGCGGAAAGTCCAACTATCATCGAGTTAGCAAATGTTCTCCAAATATGTGCAGAAGATGTGAAGAGCTTTTCATACCATCTCAGGCTAAAGCCAGTCCATTCTGGAGACTTTTCGGAATTGAAAGAGAATAGAACAACGATAAATATCGGCAGATAAAAGAAGACAAGCACGATTAAAGTTATAATCTTTGCAAATTTACCTGGCTTCACGTTTCTCACCACCGTACATAAATACTAAAACAGCGACAATTGTGATAGAGAGCAGGATAGAAGATATTGCAGCAGCCGCTGGCCAATTCTTCGCTGTTGTCAAAAGCCTTGCAATCTCATTTCCTATCAATCTTGAATTCTTCCCTCCAACAAGCTCAGGAACAGCGTATGTTCCGATTGAAGGTATAAAGACAAAAACAAAAGAGGAAACTATACCTTGCCGTATATTCGGTAAGAGTACTTTGAAGAAGACCTGCCTCTTTGTACAACCCAAATCCATTGCCGCCTCGAAGATATGCTTTTCAAGTCTCTCAATTGAAGAATATAGAGGCAAAATGGCGAATGGTAAGTATGTATAAACAAGTACAAGAACAACTGCAAAATTGTTGTAGATGAATTTAACATAGGATTCAACAAATCCAAGTTTTATGAGAAACTGATTAACAAGCCCGTTGTTTCCCAATATGAATATCCATGCGTAAATCCTTATAAGTGAATTCGTCCAAAATGGTACGATAACGAGCAAAAGAAGAAGATTCTTCCACTTACTAAATGCCATTTGATAAGCTACAGGAATAGCTATAACTATTGATAAAACTGATGAGATAAATGATAGAATTATAGTTCTAAGGAATATCACCAGATAATTGGGATTAACAATATCTTTGTATCCTTGCAAAGAGAAGCGAAATTCAACGCCGCCTTGATAATTTCTCGTAAGAAAACTGTACGCTAATATAACAAAGACCGGCACAAGAAAAAATAGTAGAAGCCAGAAAAGATAAATAAGACCGTACTTTTCGTATCCAGAAACCTTTAAGAACGATTTTTTCAACCTTTATCTACCTCCACGATGTAACTATCATCTGGGTTCCAGTACAAAAAGACCTCGTCTTTCCATTGGATAATCCTCTCGTCAAGTAGATAACTTGCGTGTTGTTTGTATGTTCTCAAGATGTATCCACCATCTGTTCTAACAAAGTATTTTGTCTGATAACCCATGTATATTGTCTCGTCTACAACGCCATGGACTATATTAGTTACAGCATCTTCCAAAAGTTGTGGCTTAGTATGTCCAATTCTTATCTTTTCTGGTCTTAGAGTAACGAGTACGTTATCATTCACATCAACTGGCTTATCCCTGAAGCATACAATCTCACCAAGCGTTGGAAATTCTACAAGCACATAGTTTTCGGATAATATCTGCTTAACCGTTCCCTTCATCAAATTGCTTTCACCAATGAACGTTGCAACAAAAGTATTTGCTGGGCTCTCGTATATTTCGTATGGTGTGCCATACTGAACAACGACTCCATTATTCATAACGGCAACGTGATCAGAAACGCTTATAGCTTCAGCTTGGTCGTGGGTGACGTATATAAATGTTATACCCACTTTATCATGGAGATTGTCAAGTTCAATCAACAGTTCCTGTCTAAGCTTTGCATCGAGTGCGCTCACTGGTTCATCGAGTAAAAGAACTTTTGGTTCGTTTGCAAGTGCTCTTGCAAGCGAAACACGTTGTTTTTGCCCACCAGAAAGTTGTGCAGGTTTTTTCTTAGCGTGCTCTTCCAACCTTGTAAGTGAAAGTAACCACTCCACTTTCGTCCTTATCTCACTTTCGGAGAACTTCTTCAACCTAAGCGGGAATGCGATGTTTTCAAACACGTTCAGATGTGGAAAAAGTGCGTAGTTTTGAAATATTGTGTTTACAGGTCTCTTGTTTGGTGGAAGGTTTAGAATACTCTTATCATCGAGTAAAACATCACCATCATCGACATCTTCAAGACCGGCGATAATTCTTAGAAGTGTCGTCTTTCCGCACCCAGAAGGTCCAAGGAGTGAAAAGAACTCATTCTCCTTAATTTCAAGATTTATATTTTTCAGTACGTGAAAATCACCAAAGTACTTATCAACCTCTACAATACTGACACTACTTCCTGGCAATCTTACCACTCCCAAAAAAGATTATCAACCAGCAAAAATTACAACCCAAAAAGATAAAGTAACACAAGAAAGAAGATGATAATAAAGACAAACGATGCGATTATAAACCCATAAGACCATGTAAATGCAGCAAAGATGTGAAGGATAATACTAAGTGCAAAAAAGATATTCGCATACCTTAACTTGAGTGGAATTACCTTAACGCCTATATAAGCCAAAAATAAAAAGCCAAGAATAATCAATATAAACTTCATTAATTATCCCCCTTTTTATCAAAGGATAATGTTAACTAAAAGTATTGAAATTTTCCAAAAACCGCATTATTCTTTAAATAGGGGACACCCCCCCACCAACTCTTACCCAAAGGAGGTATCCCGATATGAATAACTCAACACCTTCTTGCCCAAAGTGTGGTTCTTTGTCTACAAAAACGGTCACGACAAATACGGTAACCAACAATTCCTTTGTAAAGACTGCAAACTTTCTTTTAGACTTTCCTGCACGCCAATAGCATCATTTCACAATTAGCTACTTCCATCACTACAAGTTAACAGTATCTATCAAAGATTTCTGGAAAATCCTCTGATGTAATGTTCAGAAACTTCACTCTTACAGTACCGTCTTTAGCCCAAAGGCAACTCAAAGACGCATTATCGAGCCCGAAACTTAGGTGCATTGGTGGTACAAGCCCAAGAATCTTCGCAACCAACATCCTAAGGGCTATAGCATGCGAGACTATTATAACATTTTCATTCGCATAGTGAACAATTATTTCTGATAAAAATTCAAACATTCTTTCTTGTACACTTCCAAGTGATTCTACGCCATCAACGTTTGAGAACAAATTTGTTTTCCACTCATCAAATTCACTGTAATGTTCACTAAGCACTTGATTAAAGTTCTTACCATTCCACAATCTGATTTCGCATTCACGCAATCTCTCATCTTGGATAATCTCACCACTGTATCCAATCTCATCTGCCACAATTTTTGCACTCTGCATTGCCCTTTTCATAGGACTTGAAAATATCTTTGATATACTTCTATTTTTCAACAAAATCGCAATCTTTCTAACTTGCTTATATCCCTTTTCGGAAAGTTCCGTATCGACAACGCCTTGCCACAATTGTTTTTCATTCCACTCTGTACTTCCGTGCCTTAGAAGATATATATTTCCCATTATCTTACCCCTTTCAGCAATTTAAGCTGTCTTGAAATCCTCAAAATATTTCTGAAAAGCACATTTCAATTCTTCAACGTCTGTAATCTTCATGACTTTACTTCTAAACTCCCTTGCATATGGCATATCTTTTGTGTATCCAGCAACGAATTTTCTGAATTCAACGACTCCGTGCTTCCCATATAGCTCATAAAGTTTTTCGATATGCTCAAGTATTGTTTGAAGCTTACCGCCAAATGATGGTTCAGAGCCTGAAAAAATCCATGGATTTCCAATAGCACCTCTTGCGATAATCACACCATCGGCACCAGATTCTTCCATAGCACGTTTTATATCTTCGCGAGTGTATATATCACCGCTTATATACAAAGGCACACTTTTTGGGTTATAAATATCCCACCGTGCTTTGCCAGAATACATTTGCTTTGCCGTTCTTCCGTGGACAAATATCATATCAACGCCTTCACTTACAAGGACATCGTAAATCTTTTCAAATTCGTCCTTATCCCAGCCAATGCGTGTCTTTACACTGAAACGTTTAACAACCTTACGCATCTCTCTAACAACTGCTCGCAAATTCTCAAAATCTTTCAACAATCCACTTCCAGAACCTTTCTTAATTACCTTATTTACCGGACAACCCGCATTTAAATCGACCCACAGCCCTCTTTCCTGAACCATCGCCGCAGCCTCCGCAAGCTCATATGGATCAGAACCGAAGAGTTGCACTCCAACCTTATTCTTCTCCTCTTCTTTCGGGAAATAAACCTCATTAATTGAGATATTCAAAAGCACACTCTTAGCACTAATCATCTCTGTAAAAGCAAATTGCGCACCGTGTTTGAAACAAATTGTTCTAAAAGCATAATCAGTGACACCAGCCATTGGTGCCAAACCCACATTTCCGGGCAAGAAACTTCTTCTCACCATCTCTCTCCCTCTTCACTTTTTTTATAAGTCTCAATCACATCTCTCTCAATCGCTTTTGGAACAAGCCCCGTGATTGATTTTCCCTGCCTAACAGCCCTTCTAATCTCTGAAGAAGAAATCTCAACGATAGGAAAATCCAATTCAATCACACTGCTGTACAGCTCACCGAGCACCTCTCTACCAAACGTGTAAAGTTTCCCATCGCGTGTTCTTGGATAAACAGCAAGTATCGACTTTCTGAGTAATTCCTCGTATTTGTACCACTTCTCTATATTACCAAGTGCATCCTCTCCAACAAGAAGAACGACGTTATTGTAATATTTTAAAAAATACTCCACATTGTAAATTGCGTAATTCACACCTTCTATATGCCTCTCCATATCTGATAAATAAACATTCTCGTATTCAAATACCTCAAACGTCTTAATTGCCCAATCGAAGCGCTTTTCAAATGGCACTGAAAGTTTTTTGTGCGGTGGCATCCTTGTCGGTACTATATAGAAATCTCCATTAAAATAATTAAATGCGTGATTAAAGATAACAAGATGGCCTAAGTGTGGTGGATTAAAGGAACTTCCAAAAATTATTGCCGTATCACTCTTTGAAAGTAAATTCAACTCCCTCAATCCATACAGTATCTCCATCCATCACACCAGCCTTTCTCAACTTCTCATCGAGTCCATTCTTTTCAAGAATCTCGAGTATATCTTCGAGCATATACTTTGCTTCCTTCTTGTACTTTTCAAGATAAGTTGTTATATAATTGCTCTTTACTTCAAACTCTCCATTTTCATTCTTAATTACAACAATATCTACTCTATCAGGTAATGTAATCTTCACAGGTTCGGGTTTCACAAAATCAATCTTTTCTACATCAATCTTCTCAGCGAGTAACTTTCGACTTTCCTTTATCTTGTCCCAGATAATATATCTTAGATTATCGAGTCCAAAACCAGTCACTGCTGAAACAGGAATAACATCTTTTCCAGTAGCTTTCTTAAATTCTTCTATACGTTCACTGAGTTGCTCTTGTGCCAATAAGTCAGACTTATTTCCAACGACCATTTCTTCTTTACGTGCTAATTCTGGGCTGAAGTACTCAAGCTCTGTGCGGATGTCATAGTAATCTTCTACAGGGTCTCTTCCCTCACTACCAGCTATATCGACAACATGGATGATAAGACTACATCTTTCTACATGCCTCAAAAAGACATTTCCCAGACCCCTACCTTGACTTGCTCCTTTTATCAATCCCGGTATATCAGCAATAACGAACGAATTTTCGAACCTTTCAAAAGCAACAACACCAAGATTTGGAATAAGCGTGGTAAAGTGGTAATTCGCAATCTTCGGTTTTGAATTACTTATACGCGAAATAATTGAACTCTTTCCCACATTTGGATATCCAACAAGACCGGCATCGGCGAGTAACTTCAACTCAAGTTGGATATGTCTCTCCTCACCCTTAACTCCTCTCTCAGCAACCTTTGGTGCCTGATTAATAGAAGACTTAAAATGCGTATTCCCTCTTCCACCTTTTCCTCCCCTTGCAACACAACAATACTTACCTGGTTCATCGAGGTCAGCGATGACCTCACCAGTATCGTAGTCTTTTACAAGTGTTCCCACTGGAACTCGCAAAATCAAATCCTCACCATTCTTACCATTCTGCTTTCTCCTACGACCATTTTCTCCATTCTGGGCAATGTATTTGTGTTTTTCTGTCATATGATAAAGCGTGGAAATCGTTGGGTCAGCAACAAGAAAGACGAACCCTCCATCGCCACCATCACCGCCATCTGGTCCACCAAAAGGCACATATTTCTCTCTCCTAAATGTCGCAGCACCATTTCCACCATCACCAGCTTTTACATAAAAATCGACCAAATCTACAAAACCTATCTTCTCCATACCCTGCACCTCTCCTCGGAACATCTGCCATTATATTATACACCAATACAAAAAATATGGACTCCTTTCGGAGTCCTTCTTCTGTGAAATTCCAAAATTTGCATTTATCAACCTTGGAGCCAGCGGAGGGACTTGAACCCTCAACCTGCGCATTACGAATGCGTCGCTCTGCCGGTTGAGCTACGCTGGCTCGAACTAGCCCTATTTTAAAAAATCTGGTGGCGGCGAAGGGACTCGAACCCTTGACACGATGATTATGAATCATCTGCTCTAGCCACTGAGCTACGCCGCCACACTTATTCTCAAACAGCGGTATGATTTTACCATACACTTTTTTACGTGTCAAGAATCTAACAATTCTTCTTGGAATACAAAATTCTCAATCTCAACGGACCAGTAAAATAAGCGAATTCCATTCTCTTTAAGCCAATTTCGGTACTCTCTGTATCTTGGGCAATGTTTTTCAACAAATATCCAAAAACCTTTTCCATGATTAGGATATGGTACATGTGAAAGTTCATGAATTAGCACATAATCTATCACATCTTGTGGTGCCATTATCAACCTCCAATTCAAGGAAATTGTCCCTTTTGAAGAGCAACTTCCCCATCTGGATTTAACATCTCGAACTTGTACCTTTGCGTATTTAACACCCATCTTTGCAGAAAGTTCTGAAAGCCGCTTAGGAAGATATTCCTCAGCTCTTCTTTTCAACCACCTATGCGCAAGGATATTTATATGTTCAGCATATCGCGGATTCAAAATGAAGTACTCGCCATTGAATGAGATGGGAACAATGGCAGAAGTATCTAAGTTTACGCTCATCTCTTTACCAAGATATAGAATAGAATTCTTACTAAGAAAGCTCTTTTTTCTTTCATCGACAGCATGTATCATCTTCTCAATGACACTCATATTCTTCTTTAAGAATTCTCTAACCTGCTCTTCAGACATCCGCTTTGGTACAGTCAACCTAAGACGTCCATCGATGTCCACTTTCAAAGTTATCTTCTTTGTCTTCCTTTTTACAACTGTATACTCCAAATCTCTCAAGTTCTCACTTTCCTTTTAATTGAACCTTCCAAACATAGAAATCTTTCTTATCCGTTGTTGTAAAAAAATAAGTATACGCATAAGTGTAACTAAGGTTATAAACCTTTGCATAACCCATGGCATCATCTATTGCATTCGCAAGATTATTCACAACAAAATTACCATCTGCAACGAAATTAACTTCCTTTTTATTCTTAATACCGTAGTATAAATAATCAACCAAGTTAGTGTAATTCAGAACAAGAGAACCGTATAACTTATCGAAAATATCGCTCGCTGCCAAACTCTTACCCTTAACTATCTCATCGTACAACTTCGCTGCATAGCTCTTTGGAGAAATCGTAACAGGTAACTTCGTATCCGGATAATGCGAATATTTTGCCAAATCTGTTCCAAAGAGCAAATAAACATTAGTTCCTGTTCCATCATTCCAAGTCACATCAACGTAGTAATAATCATTTCCAAGCTTAACCACATTCCATGCATGTGGCTCAAGTTCACGAGCGGAAGCCGTTGGGTCCTTACCCTGACCACTGACAAGGTAGACCTGCAATCCTGCGGCTTTCGCTAATTTATAAAACAAAAGCGCATATCCCTGGCAGACCCCTCTTTGATTTCTAAGAGTCGCATAAACACTCCTATAAGTATACGTCTTATCGTACTCAATGTTTAACTTTATCCATTCATTAATCATATAGACCTTTTCTACCTCTGTCTTAGCACCACTAATAATAGAGACTATATTCTTTTGGATAAAATCATCCACCGCTTTTCTCTCTTGAGCTGTCTCAAGATATGTATACGTAATCGTTGTAGTCACCACACCCGCCTGCTCAACTGAATTCTCTGCCCACTGCTTAAGGAACAAACCCTCCCCGAGGCTCTTTATAACCGAATCAACAACTTTGAGCATCGTTGAATTGTTCGTACCACGCGCAACGAGAACGGTCGTCGGTTCAAAACTCATAATATCTGAAAGAATTGCCTTCTCAATTTCATCGGTTGACTTAACAAAATATGTCTTTCCAAACACAACTGAAAAAGCCATAATAATCATAGTTACAATCGTGATAAACATTTTAATATTTCTCATCTTAACCACACTCACCACCTTCCACTTGTCTTCCATTTACGCTTGACACCGTCGACAGGCTCGACAAAAGTTGGACAGGGTCGACAAGTTCTAAAAATCTACGAATTTAAACTTTCCAGAGATTTTGTAATTACCATCCCTGACTATCAAAAATCTTTTTTCAACTAACTGTTCAAAAACCGAATACGTCGTTGTTCTTTTGAAGCCATTCTTTTGAAGAATTTCCAAAATTCCTTCCTTTGGACCAAAGTAATCCCTCAGCAACTCAATTGCTTTTCTTTGATTTTCAGTTAAGCTAACACCTGATGAAATGTACTCTTTAACAACCTTGTTGATTGTGTTTAACACATGCCCTTTTCTAAGCTTATTTTCATGTACATTGTCATAAACACTTTTGGACAATATCCACAGCGCATCCCTTGGATTTCCATCTGAAAAGTCAGCAGCTACCTCAAGTACATCATGTTCAACGAAGTCCAAGTATCTATCTAACCTTTTAACCAACATCTCTTTTATATCCAAAGACCTCAGAGGTTCTAAGAACACAATATCTTTAAACACATTTTCCAGATTCCCTGATTCGTTCCAACGCATCCTATCTGACACGTATTCTCTGTAAATAGTAAATGGTAATGAGAACACAACAACTAAGTTCTCGATAAGAAGCTGCGTTTTCAATGCATCAATAACTCTCAACACATCTTCTTTCTTTTCCTTGTCCAATTCATCAATAATCAGCACGAATTTTCCCTTTGCATTCACCGTTTTTTCAATTAACAACCCGAGCCGTTCGCGAGCGGCAAAGAAATTAAATCGCGGGGCTCTGGACTTTTCAAATTTAACTTCCGTGTTGCCAAGCATCGAAAAACCCAATGAAAATCCCTTCAGAGTCGCTACCTCTTCAGTAATCCAGTCCTTGCATTCTTCTGCAACCTCGCCAACATCTTTGTCGTGTTCCAACTTTGAGGCTAATGAATAAAGCAAATCGTAGAGAATACTTTCCATTGTCTCTCGGAGAGAGATATTGACAGTTTGAACATACACGTGCGATGGTTTTACAAAATTGAGCACCGTTGTTTTTCCAATACCAGTTTCACCAGCCACACCAAGTATCCCAAATGGCAAGTGAGCTGTAATATTATTAAGATAACTTATCTCCTCTTGCCTATTTACTAAGCAATCTGAATCTGATTCTCTCAAAGGCTTATCCGTTAAAAGAGGAATAAGAACGGAAATACTCTTGCCACCCATCATCCCACCCCTGTCCATACTTCTCCATCGAAAACCCTTTCAAACCAATTATACCACGCAAACGAACTTTTTCCGCTCGACACCGTCGACAAGCTCGACAGACGTTGGACAGGGTCGACACATAATGAATAAACAATTTTTGCACATTCCACCCTTTATTCAGCAAATCTCAATTCTGGGCTGATTTGTCTTGCAAATTCGAGCACTTCTTTGTATTCTCCCATTGTTATTCTTCTTGCAATCTCAGGAAATTGATGCGCTTTAAAGTTTGGATAGTACTGTGCCATTACATTTACATACGCCCTTGGAGATACCTCTTTTGCGATAAATTTAAGCACCTTTTTACTATCCGCCACATTATTCGGCATCACCAAATGCCTGATTATCAGCCCTCTGAGTGCTATCCCATTCTCATCCACAACCAAATCCCCAACTTGGCGTTGCATCTCGACAATGGATTCTTTTGCATATTTTGTATAGTTCAAAACATTAGAGTATCGCAATGCTTTTTCATCATCTCCGTATTTAAAATCGGGCATGTATATATCGACAATCCCATCAAGTAGAGCTATTATCTCTTTTCGTTCATACCCGCCGCAATTGTAGACTAATGGAATTCTTAACCCACTCTTTGCCGCAATCGCAAGCGCAGAGACAATCCAAAACCACCAAAACCTACCAAAACAGACTCCTCCCCAAAATGCGGTCCATAGCTTGCTATCTCCACATCTGTTGTGGCACCACAAAAACCAACTTTACCCTCGAACCTATTAATTTTACACTCGTGAGGACATAAATCACACTCATTTAAACGTTCTACCAGTTTCTGTGCTTGTCTTTCGAGTGTACCATTGCTCAATTTTTCCACATAACTTGCACAGTAAATTCCCAAAGTGGATCATACCTACATAAAAAGATTCAAATATTTTGAAAAATTATACCATAACACCACAGCTCTTTTTCCACTGAAAAATGTATGACAAAGCCAGCCACGGTCAAAATCTTTTGTATTTCATGTTTTTTGTCCAAATTCCTCATTCAACAATAGTTTGGTTCTAACAATAAATTGTGTTATTCTATCTTTGAAAACGTTTTCGAAAACGTATTCAAGATAATCAATTGGAGAAAGGGGGTAAAGATGTTGAAAAAGACAGGGATTTTCAACTCTCAAATATCAAAAGTTGTTGCTTCTATGGGTCATAAGGACATGATTGCAATTGTTGACTTAGGATTTCCCATTCCGGATTGTGTTGAACGTATAGATATTGTCTTAGATTACGGCAAGCCCACGTTTTTTGAAACACTCAACACTCTACTGAAAGAATTGGAGGTAGAAGAAATAATAGTCGCAAATGAGTCGAGGGAGGAGTTTGTTAATCAGGTAGTCGACAAAATCCCACATGCACAACTGTCAAGGATTTCGCACGAGGAATTGAAAACTCTCACGAAACAGTGCAAGGCAGTAATAAGAACAGGAGATACAACACCTTATTCAAATGCGATATTTGTTTCCGGGGTGATATTTTAAATGACTGGAAAGATTCTTGAAGTTACGAACATAACTAAGACATTCCCCGGAGTTGTTGCTTTGAAAAATGTTAATCTCGACCTATATGAAAAGGAAGTTCTTGCACTTCTGGGTGAAAACGGTGCGGGTAAGAGCACGTTAATAAAGATAATTAGTGGTGTACACAAACCAGATTCTGGAGAAATAAGCTACCTTGGAAAGAAAGTATTCTTCAAAAACCCAACTGATGCTATTAAACAGGGAATCTCCACAATACATCAGGAACTTAATTTGTTCGAAGAATTGACCGTAGCAGAGAATATCTTTGTCGGAAATGTACAAGGATTTAGGTTTTCAAAAAGGAGAGCCTTTAAAGTTGTCCAAGAACTTCTAAGAAGTTTGAAGTTTGACTTAAAACCTGATGAAAAAGTAAAGAATTTAAACACTTCAGAAAAGCAACTCGTTTCTATAGCAAAGGCGCTCTTTTTAAATGCGCGAGTGATAATAATGGACGAGCCAACAGCAACGATTACCGAATACGAAACTGACAGACTATTTGAGATTATTAGAAGGCTCAAGGAAAACGGTGTTTCTGTCATTTTTATCTCACACCGTCTTGAAGAAGTTTACGCAATTGCCGATAGAGTTACGGTATTGCGAGATGGAGAATTAGTCGGCACAAAATATATTGATGATGTTTCACGAGATGAACTCATTAGAATGATGGTAGGTCGAAGGATAGAAGAAATGTACCCGAAATTCAATAAGCCCACACAAGAAAATGTATTTTCTATTGAAAATCTATGTGTTGGTAATTTTGTAAGGGACATCTCATTCAACGTTAAAAAAGGTGAGATATTTGGCATCGCTGGGCTTGTTGGTTCCGGAAAATCTGAGATAGCTCTGGGACTGTTTGGACATCTCCCAGCAACTTGGTCAAAGATGGTACTAAATGGCAAATTACTTAAACCTGAGAAAAACATGTTGAAGCATAAAATAGTACTTGTTCCAGAAGATAGAAAGCAAATGGGACTTATCCTCGAACTCGATGTTGTTAAGAATATTATACTTCAAAATACAGACGAAGCATCAAAAGCGCTCCACATTTCGTGGCGAAAAGCTAAGGATATAACGACCGAGGAAGTTAAGAAGTACTCAGTGAAACTTGCAAGTGTTCATCAGAAAGTCAAGACGCTCTCAGGCGGAAATCAACAAAAGGTTGTCTTAGCAAAAGTTCTGAGAAAGAAGCCTAACTTAGTTATGCTCGTTGAACCAACACGGGGTATAGATGTCGGTACCAAGGTAGAAGTATATAACATAGTAAACAGACTTGCCAATGATGGCGTTGGTGTAATATTCATTTCCTCTGAACTCCCTGAAATTCTGGGATTGTGCGACAGGGTTCTTGTCATGCACAGAGGCAGAGCCATGGGAATTCTTGAACGTCACGAATTTTCCGAAGAAAGGATTATCAAACTTGCGACGGGGGTTGAAGAACGATGAACTTTAAAGTTGTCCTGAAAAAGATGAGGGAGTATCCAGCGATAGTAGGTTTCATAGGTGTAGTGATTCTTTTCAGTATTTTGTCTGACAGATTCTTAACACTTTCGAACTTTGTGAATGTGTTGAGGCAAGTTTCAATGCAAGCAATAATAGCTTTTGGCATGACGGTTGTCATAATATCCGGTGGTATTGATCTCTCAGTTGGCTCAGTCTTTGCACTATCAGCCGCGATACTCGCTTCGATAGTACGTAACAACTCTATTTTCTTAGGTATACTTTCCGCCCTTCTTGTCGGTGCAGCCTTTGGGTTCTTCAACGGTCTAATTATAACTAAAGGACGATTACAACCATTCATAGTCACCTTAGCAACGATGGCTATAGCAAGAAGCCTCACGCTTGCGTACATGGAGGGAATGCCTATCACCGGTTTTCCTGATTCGTTCAGGTTTATTGGCGCAGGTGATATTGCGGGAATTCCAGTTCCCGTTCTGATAATGTTTGCATTACTTGGATTGATATTTTATCTAACTAAATATACAAAATTCGGTCTCTATGCTTATTCAATTGGCGGGAACGAACTTGCTGCAAAGCTTAGTGGAGTCAAGGTCGATGCTTACAAGATTAGTTTCTACGTCCTCAGCGGACTACTAACAGCTGCAAGTGCGGTAATTTTAACTTCGAGATTGAATAGCGCACAGCCTACATTTGGTGTTGGATACGAACTCGATGCAATCGCAGCGGTGGTCTTAGGCGGTGCAAGCCTTTCGGGTGGCAAAGGCTCCGTAATAGGAACACTTTTTGGCGCACTCATTATGGGAATACTTAACAATGGAATGAACATATTGAACGTTTCACCGTTCTATCAAGATGCAGTAAAAGGTATCGTTATACTTACGGCTGTGCTGGTTGAACGTGAGGACTAACTCACTTTCTGGGAGGTGAAGGTATGAAAAGGTGGATTCTTATTATTGCGGTATTGGTTTTAACGGTCTCTGCATTCAGCTTCAAAGTAGGTCTTTCATTATCAACATTGAACAACCCGTTCTTCGTAACATTGAGAGATGGTGCCATGGCTGCAGCAAAAGAACTTGGTATTACTCTCTTTGTTGCAGACGCCCAAGATAAGCCAGCTAAACAACTTAACGACATTGAGGATCTTATTCAGAAGAAAGTTGACCTCATCATAATTAACCCAACGGACAGTGCAGCAATTGTTCCAGCCATTGAAGCAGCAAACAAAGCGAAAATTCCAGTCATCACGGTCGACCGTGGTGCTGCAGGTGGACAAGTTGTAGCACACATTGCATCAGATAATGTAGCAGGTGGAGCAATGGCAGCGAAATTCATCGCCGAACAGCTCAAAGGAAAAGGAAAAGTCGTTATGCTTGTTGGAATACCAGGCACATCAGCAGCACGCGATAGAGGTCTTGGCTTCAAGACAGAACTTAAAAAGTACCCTGGAATTCAACTCGTAGCTGAACAGGTTGCAAATTTCAACAGAGCAGAAGGTATGAGGGTTATGGAAAACCTCTTGCAGGCCTATCCAGATATAGACGCAGTCTTCGCTCAAAACGACGAAATGGCACTTGGTGCAATCGAAGCTATTAGAGCGGCAAAAAAGCTTGGGAAAATAATGGTTGTAGGATTTGATGCAATTCCAGATGCCCTTAACGCTGTCAAGAAAGGAGAGATGGCAGCAACTGTTGCACAACAACCATACTTAATGGGAAAACTTGCAGTAGAAAAAGCCTATGATTACTTAAAGTCAAAAACAATATTCATACCTGTTGAACTTGAACTTGTTAGAAAGTAAAATTGTAAGTGACGTGCCCGGGGTCTTCCCCGGGTATTTGAAACTTCTTCAAGGAGGTTTGCAATGGAAAAAGTTAGCATAAAAGATGTGGCAAAAAAAGCAGGTGTTTCGATTTCAACAGTTTCACGAGTGCTTACCAACTCAGCACCTGTCTCAGAAGATTTGAGAGAAAGGGTTCTTGTAGCGGTGGAAGAACTCGGATATTCTCCGAGCAATATAGCTCGCAGTTTAAGAAATGGAAAAACGCGTACGATTGGTTTTATACTCCCAGACATAACAAACCCTTTCTTTGCATATATAGTGAGAGGAGTAGAAGATTATATAAGCCCTTATGGTTACACACTTATCCTCGCAAGCTCTGATCAGAACAAGAGCGAAGAGAATCACATACTCGATGCTTTCATCTCGAAACATATCGATGGATTACTATTTACTGGCACTGGCGATTCAAATCCAAAATTATTGAAGAGAATAGAACAGGGATTGAAAGTTGTATTCCTTGATAGAATACTCAAAGGGGTTAACTCTTCTTACGTTGTTGTGAACAATTCCAAAGGCATGAAATTGTTGCTCGACTATCTTATTGATACTGGTCACAAAAGCTTTCTTTTTGTAAATGGTGACAAGAATACATTTAGTGCAAGACAGAGGTACGAAGCATTTCTTGAAAAGATGAAATCTGGTGATTATAAATATGAGCATCATTTTACCAGCTTTTCATATGATGCAGGATACATCTTTGGTTCAAAGCTCAAAAATATCTCACAATATGATGTTGTTGTCTGTGGAAATGACCTTATCGCATTTGGTATAGTAGATGCCCTTGAAGAAAAGGGAATAAGGATACCAGATGATATAAGCATCACTGGTTTTGATGATATTCCCTTCACTAAGCATTTTAAACCAGCGCTCACAACTGTACACCAACCAATATATGAAATGGGTAAAAAAGCTGCTGAAATTATACTTAAAATGATTAACGAAGGCATTTCTTCAGTAGACGGTGTTATACTTGATCCTGAACTTGTAGTACGTGAATCTACTCGAAGGAGGTAAGCAGATGATTGCTATCGTTGGAAGTTCTAACATGGACATTGTCCTTACAGTTGAACACTTTACAAAACCTGGTGAAACTCAGAAAGTTCTAAAAATTGAATATTTCCCAGGTGGTAAAGGTGCAAATCAAGCAGTAGCCGTTGCAAGATTATCAAACAATCCTGTTTATTTCCTAACCGCCGTCGGCAACGATTCATACGGTAAAAAACTCATTGAAGGTTACGAAAAGCAAAATATAACCGGGTACAGAGTAGCTGATGAAGCTCTAACAGGTATGGCTTTTATCGAAGTGACCGTTAATGGAGAAAATAGAATAATGATAACCCCTGGTGCTAATGCTTATTTGAGCAAAGACATGATCTTAGAAGCCTCAAATGAACTTTTAAAACAAGATATACTTCTGGTCCAAAATGAAATACCGTTCGAAAGTACACTAACCGCTTGTCAGCTCTTCAAAGAAGTTGGAAAAACAGTTATCTTTGACCCAGCACCAGCACAAGGAATAGACGCAGACATCCTTAAGTACGTTGATTATCTCACACCTAACGAAGAAGAACTCAAAACGCTTTCGGAACAACTCTTTGGCAGTTTTATTTCCATCGAAAACTCGTATCAAAAGATGAAAAACTGTGGTTTAAAAGCTTTGATAGTCAAACAAGGCGAAAAAGGTGCGACCTACATCGACTCCCAAACGGTCTATCATGTTCCAACAATAAAAGTAACGCCTACTGACACAACTGCAGCAGGCGATGTTTTTAATGGAGCCTTGGCGGTAGCTCTAAGTGAAGGTAAAAACATTCTTGAAGCTATTAAATTTGCAAACTTATGTGCCACAATCTCCGTAACGAGAAAGGGTGCCCAACCATCGATACCTAACAGAATTGAAGTGAACAATTTCGCTAAAAGTACTCAGTCTTTATAATAAGACTGATTTTCCAATAATTGCTCTGGTGGTACGTCTTTGTATTCTCTTGCAGGAACACCTATGTATATCTTTCTTGGTTTGGTATCTTTCGTAACAACCGAACCTGCGGCAACGAGAGTGTCTTCGGCAATCACTATTCCAGGAAGTATCGTCGAATTCGCACCGACACGTGCACCTTTTTTCAAAGTTGGTCCTTTGAAATACTTTTTCCTTTCTTCAGTTCTTCCCAAGAAATTATCGTTTGTAAACGTCACATTCGGAGCAATGAAACAATAATCTTCTATAGTGGAGATAGCAGTAATATATGCATTCGTTTCTATCTTTACATACTTTCCTATCTTCGTCTTATTTTCAACGGCAGCTCCTCTACCAACTATTGTATATTCCCCAATTTCCACATCTTCGCGTATACTTGCAAGGTCACCAACAAAGACAAAATCATGTAAAACTGCTCCTCTGTAAATCACACAGTTTGCACCAATCGTTACGTATTTTCCAAGCACAAGAGGAGGAAGTTCTTTCTCATCAGTCGTCGCAGATGCTGAAGCTTTAAACGGCTTTTTCCCAAGCACAGTATTATCACCTATAACACACCCTTCACCAATCACCGTATCTTTTCTAATAACAACATTGTGGCCAATCACGACATTATCACCAATCACAACGTTGTCTTCAATAACAACATTCTCCCCAAGCTTAACGTTGATACCTATCTTCGCACTTTCAGCAATCATTTTCATACCTCCCCTTTCGTCCTAATACCCGATTGTATCTTTCGAAAGCCCTAACTTCTCAAGAACATCCAACGGTATCCTAAACCTTGCAGTCACAAGTGGGTCTACAACTTGTGAAATCTCCGTATTACCAACGATGCTAAACAACATTGTCAATTCCTCAAGGCTTGTATTAGCATACCTCAGCACAAACTCCGCCATATCACTCACGGCTGATTTTATTGCTTCATCCAATGTTTTTTCGGAAGCTAATGTGAATAAATTACCTTCAGAAATTACCATAGGATTTCTAAGTTCCAAGCCTTTTTTAAGAAAAATTCTTGCTGTAACCTTCCCAGCAACTTCTATCCCCGTTCCACAAACTTCCCCATCACCCATCAGTGCGTGTAAATCACCCAGAGCAAGCAGACCACCTTCAACAAAAACTGGTAAAATCACCTTCGCCCCCTTCTTTATATACCTCGTATCTAAATTCCCTCCATGAGGTCCCGGAGTGCCACAATTGACACTTCCCTCCTTCGGTGCTACTCCAATAACGCCTATCATCGGGTCAATGGGTAATTGCAAATCATTGAACATCGCACATCCATCTTTTATTTTAACAATCTTTGTATGAAATCCTTCAAACTTTTCTCCAAGAGGTCCGAGTCCTTTTCCAGCAACCACAACACCTTGATTTGCAACTTCGATATCGAGTATCTCAACTACCAATGCATCCCCGGGTTTTGCTCCGTTCACAAAAACAGGACCCGTTGCCGGGTTAACTTCCGACCAATTCAAGTTTTCCAACCTATCTTCTGTTGTTTTTATTTGGTTTGAAAAGCAATCAAGCGTCTCAAAGACAACCTCATCACCATCTTCAATAATTAGAGCAGGTTTCATTTCTCTGCTAAAAGCAAAAACTTTATTATCTGAAGAAACCAAGTGCTTGCTTCCCATCGGGCTCACCCCCATCCCCCATTTTTTCAAACTTACTTACCAACTTCCTTCTTTATATCCTTAATCCCCTGCGCCGATTTCTTACTCGAAATCACTATATACTCATCCGTCTCAATCACAATCAAATCCTCAACATCGTTCAGAATCGTCTTCTTATTCGTCTTAACGATGTTTCCCTTACTCTTGAAATAATACACATTGCTTGCAGCTACATTTCCCATCTCATCTTTCTCGCTGTGCCTTTCAACACTTGTCCAACTTCCCACATCATCCCAGCCAAATTCCGAGGGGATAACATAAATCCTGTCGTAATGCTCCATTATCCCGTAGTCAACAGAGATATTATCAACCTGTGGATAGAGTTCTTTCAAAGACTGCTCGTATGAATCCTCAGGTAATTCAAATAACTTATTGAGAATTTCATAAGTCTTTGGAAGAAATCTTCTTGTTGTCTCAATTATCGTATCAACATTCCAAATGAATATCCCAGCATTCCACAGATAATTGCCTTCTTCCAAGTATTTAAGTGCCACTTCATATGCTGGCTTTTCGACAAATCGTTCAACTCTCAATACCGTTTCATTGTATTTAACGTCTTCGTTTTCCTTCACAAACTTAATATACCCATACCCCGTCTCAGGTCTGTCTGGCTTTATTCCAAGCGTAACGACAGCATCTTTATTCTTCTTGATAAAATCCAGAGCATTCCTCAAAGCCCTCCTAAACCCATCGACATCCTTTACAAGGTGGTCTGCTGGCAGAACAACAAGGTTAGCATTTCCAAAGTGTTTTTTGATATAGAAAGCCGATAGTGCTATTGCTGGCGCTGTATTTCTCCCCATCGGCTCAACGACTACATTCTCCCTTGGCAGTCCCGCCAACTGTTCACACGTGATTCCCACGTACTGCTCACCTGTCACAACAAACGTATGATTAATTGGAACAAGTCCTTCGAGCCTTTCAACCGTAAGCTGTATCATCGTCTTATCACTGAACAAATTCAAAAACTGTTTTGGCCTTTCATCGGTTGAAAGTGGCCAAAAGCGCTCCCCTTTCCCACCAGCCATAATTAATGCAAAATCTTTAATTTTCGCCATACTATCGCTCCTCCTAAGCAATTTTAATCTCTTATTCAAACTTAATTCCAAGCATTCTCTCCAATTCTTCTTTCAACTTAGTGTGCTCAACAAGATGAATAACGTGGAATCCCAACCTTCTCGCCGTTTCAATATTATCCGCCCTATCGTCAATAAACAAAGCACTCGAAGGTCTCACACCGCAACGTTCGATTAATTCATAAAAAATATCTTGATTGGGCTTTATCTTCTTAACATGGCTTGAGATAACCATGCAATCAAAATACTTGAAAAAGTCGAACGTATTGTACACATACTCAAACGCCTTGTAGCTGAAATTTGAAAGCACACACAGGCGATACCCATGAGCCTTCAGAATAGGCAACAAACTTGTGTTCTCCTCTATTGGCTTGAGCAAATTCAACACCGCATTCTTCATATGATGTATGTACCGTGCATCTTCCGGGTATCTTTCCTCCATCATCTTCCAAAGCTGTGACTCGGATATATCGCCTTTGTCCATCAAATTCCATTCCGGAGCACTGAAGACCCTCTCAACCAATCGCTTAGCAACCTCTTCGCCAAACTCTCCAACCATATACCCATACGGGTCCCAGTGTATTAACACTCTGCCAAGGTCAAAGACCAAGGTATCTATCTCTTTAGTTTCAACCATCTAACCACCCCTTAATCTATATGTCTCTCATTGTAGATTTTACCATTTAAATATAAAATCGTTAACTGGATAAGATAAAAGTTCCTACATCTGATGTAAATATATTGCCTCTCATTAAATGCGGGGGCTATGGTATAATAATTTTTGAATACTCTGCTCGGTGGTGTATACGAAAAGGCAAGAAGATATTCTCAAAATACTAACTGAACAAAAACAATACCTCGTTCAAAATTTTGGTGTAGAAGAAATTGCACTCTTTGGCTCGTACGCGAGAGGTGAGGAGAGCGAAGAGAGCGACATCGACATTTTGGTTCAATTTAAAGAAGGCTATAAAACATTCGATAACTACATGGACCTAAAATTCTACCTTGAAGAACTTTTCGGAAAAACCGTCGACCTTGTTATCAAATCTGCTATAAAACCCCGACTTAAACCATACATTTTGGAGGAAGCAAAATATGTCTAAAAGACGGGACGTTAAATTATTCTTACAAGACATTTTAGATGAGATTCAGCGCATCAAGAGATTCGTCGAGGGAATATAGTCATCTAATGAAATTGAAAACAACCTAATCAAAACTGAAAACAGTTAGTGTATCGTTAAATTTCCCCCATAAGCTTTTCAAACAGCACTCCAAACCCACCCCGAGTTTGAAACCCACCAAATTTGCAACCTTCTCACTTATTCTTACCGTTTGCCTCCTTTTGCAGTTGAAAATACAATCAAATACGATATACTTTCAAATGGAACAATTCTAAAAACACAAAAAAACATATGGAGGAATTCACATGTCTGCCATCAATTTTCAAAACAAAGTTTCGATAATTATCCCAGTTTACAACGAAGAAAAGACCATTTCAAAAACACTCGAAAGCCTACTCAACAACGATTACAATGCCATCGAAATCATCGTGGTAGATGGAATGAGCACCGACAATACAAAGGAAGTCATCGAAGAATATGTTTCAAAATACCCAACAAAAATAAAGATACTCCAAAATCCTAAACAACACACACCCTCCGGCTTGAACATCGGTATACGAAACGCTTCTGGGAATTATATAATGATAGCAAGTGGACATGCGACTTACTCAGAGAACTATATATCTGCCTGCGTTGAAGCCATCGAGTCAAACCTCTGTGATGTTGCTGGAGGATTAATGGAAACACTCCCCAGAAATAACACCCCAAAAGCAATAGCAATAAGTGAAGTATTAAAGCATCCATTCGGTATCGGTGGCGCAAAGTATAGAACAGGTGTAGAAAACAACGAGTATGTCGATACTGTTGCGTATGGAATATACAAAAAAGAAATCTTCGAAAACATAGGACTATTTGACGAACGGCTGATAAGAAACCAAGACATAGAATTCAACTTGCGTTTAAAACGCGCAGGCTATAGGATTATGCTCGTTCCTCAAGCAAAGTCCTATTATTTTGCAAGAGACACTTTCAAAAAACTTTGGGAAAACAACTACTCAAATGGATTTTGGGTAACGTATAGCTCGAAATACGTAAAAAAAGCCTATAGACTCAGACATCTAATTCCTATGTTATTTGTCATTTATCTATTTACGCTATTAATACTCTCGCTTATCCCATCAATTCCTACATTTGTAAAGCTAATATACTCAGTGCCATTTTTCTTTTACATCGCATTAGTAACACTTTTTTCTGCATCGATAGGTATTAAACCCAACAGTGACAAAATTTTCGTAAACTCCTTGGTTGCATTTATCACACTCCACATCTCTTACGGACTTGGCTCTATCGATGGCATTTTCAAAAGGAAAGAATAGCAACGATAGTGTTGTCAAGAGGAGGATTTTAAATTGTACACATTTTTAAAAATAACCCTTGCAATCTCATTAACAATTGCAATTACTGGATTTATCTTCTGGCTTTACTTTGAGACGAAGATATCTAAAATAAACTTTACGTTCGAATTCTCGGCAGAGGATGTTGGTGCCTATGGCTCAAACTATCACAATTCGCAAGAAACTTTTCAACCCAAGCAGAGAAATAATCGATTTGCAATAGCGCTCTTTGGTGTTGATGCCCACGGGGAAGGAGAAAATTCCAGAAGTGATACCATAATGCTTCTTTTTATAGATC
>Ga0197142_1000498_pt1 | contig 36120 bp, 36 predicted proteins | sample GBS60_MetaG_FD_148614 | JGI IMG/M metagenome (GOLD analysis project Ga0197142, IMG submission 148614) | Sediment microbial communities from Great Boiling Springs, Gerlach, Nevada, United States - GBS 60_MetaG | ecosystem: Environmental > Aquatic > Thermal springs > Hot (42-90C) > Sediment...
GAAAAAATAGCGAATGCGGTTATACGCGATCGAGACCGGTCGCTTCGCCCTGGATGGCGGGGCAATGTTTGGCGTAGTGCCCTGGACGATATGGCATAAACTGATTCCCCCGGACTCCGCCAACCGGATCCCCATGGCCCTCCGATGCCTCCTCATTGAGACCGACAACCGCCTCATTCTTGTAGATAACGGTATTGGCCACAAATACACGCCCAAGTTTGCGAGCCTCTACGCTATTGACCACGAAACTTATACGCTGGACAAGAGTCTGGATCAATATGGCTACACGCGATCGGATATTACAGATGTGATTTTGACGCATTTGCACTTTGACCATGCAGGCGGGAGTACAGAGCGATATGAAGACGGCTGGGTTTCACCCGCTTTTCCCAATGCCCGCTATTACATTCAGAAGTCGCACTGGGAATGGGCCCATAACCCCAACCCCCGGGAGCGCGCCAGTTTCTTTCCAGAAAATTACGATCCCATTGCGGAGTCGGGACAGCTCGTACTTTTAGAAGGGGAAACCGAGCTGGTGCCCGGGGTTTTTATTCGGGTGGTGAATGGACACACCGAAGGCCAGCAGCTGGTAGAAGTGCATTACAAATCCTACAAAATCCTGTATGCGGCCGACCTTTTTCCGACCAGTGCGCATATTCCGTTGCCGTATGTGATGGCTTATGATGTGCGGCCGCTCGTAACTTTTGAAGAGCGTCAAAAATATCTTCCCTGGATCGTGCAGGAAAAAGTAGTGCTCTTTTACGAGCATGATGCGACGGTAGAATGCAGTACCGTCCGGCAAACGGCTGAGGGCCGCTACGAACGCGACCAGGCCTTCTCCCTCTCCGACCTGACATGAACAAAGAAATCTGGACTATCTGGCCGGACATCCGACTCTTGAATGAACTGGGCCAGAATACACTCAAAGAACAGCTGGGGATAGTCTTTACAGAAGCGGGCCCGAACTATCTGCGCGCTGCGATGCCCGTAGATCGGCGTACGGTGCAGTACTTAGGGATGCTGCATGGGGGGGCTTCGGTGGCTCTGGCCGAAACTGTCGCCAGCACCGCCGCCAATCTCGTCATCAATCCGGAGACCCATTATGCTCTCGGCCTGGAGATCAACGCCAATCACATACGATCTCTGCGAGAGGGTACTGTTTACGCCCATGCCGAGCCGCTTCATATAGGGCGCTTGACGCAGGTCTGGCATGTGCTTATCCGGGAAGTGGGCACCGATGCCCTGATATGCGTCGTGCGCCATACCGTGATCGTCAGGCCTAAGACGTAATCCCGCTAAACCTGCGCACCATTCTGAGGCAATCGGCTGGATGAGGTTGGGTACTGTTGTGTGGCAGGGATAGTCAGAGGATATTTGCGGGGAGTAAGAGTGTATAAGGCAGGAGGCTGGGCCCCTAAAACCACCTCCTATTTATATTTGCAAATATGAAGCTACTGCCGCTAGCCGCTTTCAAGCTGGTCAAAGCTCAGGTTGTCTGTGCCTTCTGGGGGCCGCTTATCCTGAGTATTCTGTGGGCCCAGCAAGGTATGCAGAGTGAAGCCCATTCAGGCGATACCCGATCTATCTCTGCGTGGTCCCGGCTCACTGACTGGCGAGGCATCCCCTTCCTCAGATGGGCAGAAATTTTCCCCTGGCCGCAAAGCACCACCCACCTGGCCTTTACGTTCTCTTATAAGCCCCACGAGTCCTCCCCCCGGATCAAACTGACCATAGCGCCCGCTCAGCTCTCCGAGCAGCGCAAAAATGAGTGCGAACGAACGGCTAAGGTTTTCTGTTACTTTGATGAAGATCCAGCCCGGGTAAGGGTATGCTGTGCGGAGCCTCTTAGCGATTGTGGGTTCCGGGTGGATCAGTGTTTGGAGGAGGGGGGCTGTCCCAGTACTGGCTGCTTTATACGGGTTTTCTGGCCTCTGGCTGGGGTATCTAATCCGATTTCTGCATCGCATGCCACCCGTCATCTCATTGAGGCGGCGGAAAAGGTCCCTTTCGCATCCGGCGAATATCTTTCCATTATCTGGCGCGTCGCACCCACCGAAGAAGTCATTGTAGATACCATCAAACTGGGCCTGTATGACATTCCGATAGATACCGCAGTGGCTCAGAAAATACCTTTATCTATCGGGGTAGGCATGCACTTCCTGAGAGAAGGTTCTAAGATACTTAAGAAGCCCCAGCCAGCGTTGGATCGGGCACACGTCCCATTTCCCTATGACGGATGTATGGGTAAGGACCAATGCCTGGAATGGATGCCCTCGTCGGGTAAGCCTTACAACTATATTCTTATGATAGGGAGGCCCCGCCCTCGCATCTACCATCCCCGGGTGAGGCAAGCCTCTTCTCAGAGTTTTCCCGGGAAAGTGCAGGTAAAATCCGAAGGCACGCTCTACATAGAGTTTTCAGAGGAGGGGCCGTGGACGCTGCGTTTGTGGGACATGCAGGGCCGGCTGTTAGAGACTTTGACGGGTTTATACAGGTCTTTTCAGCTTCCGTATGCCCTGCCAGAGGGGGTCTATCGGGTCGAGATGATTTCTGGTTCGGGTCAGATTTATAGCCGTACGGTCCTTCTTAGAAATGGTTTCTGAGGGGCTTTAGGAAAGGTTTTTTGGGCGGCGCCGGGGCCTGCGGCCCCGGCGCCGCCCTGCGTGAGGGATGCGGAGGGCCGCCCGAAGGGCGGGTCTCGCCGAAGGCGAGACGGAGTTCTGCGAACCCCGGAGGAGACTGTTGCAAAACTCCTTATACAGGCGTCCGAGAATGCCCGTGAGCAGCACGACAAAGAGGTAGAGTGGTACTTTCGCGCATTTTTGCAACGGTCTCCGGAGCAGCCCGACCCCGAGCGCAGCGAGGGGGCACGCCAAAAAAGAACTCTCTCACCACCGCTTCACCCGCACCAGTCCCAGCAGGGGATATACAGCACTCTGTAATATCACCAGAGCCCCATCCCACAAAGGTCCTGACCATCCCACCGGTGCCCTGCAGAGAAAAACTGCGAAAGTTCTCGCCAGCCACACCAGGAGCGGTGCTCCCCAGAAACCCCCTGTCAGCAGCGCTATGGCCCACAGAGCCGAGTAGCCACCTGCTATGAACCCTAGGGAAAGCAGTGTGCCTCTCCGGTAATATCGTCCCGTTTGGAGGTGCCTTTGTTTGCGCTGGAGGTAGGTCTGGAGGGTAGCAGGGGCGTCTGAAATGGTGGCGGCGGCGCTTCCCCGCACGCATCGGGCCGGTATCATCTGGAGGGTAAGGTCATCATCGCCCGAGATGATCTCCCGCCATAGATAGAGTCCCTGTTTGAGCCAGCTCTTTTGTACGGCCCATCCCCGTCCGGTGGACATATAGGCGCATCCCCACGTCGCTCGCCCCACACTCTCAAGCTGGATAATCGCCGCTTCCCAGGCGCCCAGGGCCCCCCTGCCCCTCCCTCGCAGCCACCCGAGCCCCACCACCGCTATCACCCCCTCCTCTACCGCCTCCATAAGCCGGGAAAGGTAATCCCTCTCCACTTCCACATCCGCATCTAAAACCACTATCCATTCATAGCTTGCCACTTCTACTCCCCTGAGGAGCGCGTACTTTTTCGGGCTCCAGCCCTCCGCCGTCTCAGAAATCTCTACGGTCTGTATTGGTATGCGTGCCCGGGCGACATACGCGTACAGTTCGTTTCGGCTTTCTTCGGGGAGGCGGTCCATGATCAGGACTACCTCCCAGGGCGCTTCATACTGGAGCGTGATTAGCTGTTCTAAGAGCCTTCTGGCTTCGCCGGGGCGATGAGTGGGTATGAGTATAGAGAGCGGGGGGTAGGAGGGGCATTGGCTTTTGCGCCGCTGAAGGTGCCGCACCGTCAGCCCCAGGCCTACCCAGTACATCCCCAATCCCACCGCTAGTGCGTAAATTGCTACCCATGCGATTCTGGCTTCTGACACCGCTCTTAATAGCTCTGGCATACAGCTGGGGCTTCTGGGCGCATCGACGCATCAACCGCCTGGCGGTCTTCACGCTGCCGGATACGCTGTTTGCGTTTTATCGGCCGCATATTGAGTACCTGACGCGGCAGGCCACGAAACCCGATGAGCGCCGCATGGCCTTTTCGTGGGAACCGCCACGGCACTACATTGACCTGGATAGGTATGAGCCTCCTATTCCCCGCCGATGGCAGGATGCCGTAGAAAAATATTCCCTGGACACTCTGTATGCGCATGGCATCCTCCCCTGGCATCTGGAAAAAGCTTTCTGGGACCTTGTAGAAGCCATGAAAGCCCATCAGACCGCCCGTATCCTGAAACTCTCTGCGGAAATCGGGCATTATCTGGCGGACGCCCATGTGCCCCTTCACACCACTGCAAACTACAATGGCCAGCTTACCAACCAGCATGGCATTCATGCGCTGTGGGAGTCGTTTATTCCCGAGCGGTATGGGGAGGGGTATGACTTTTTTGTACCCAGGGCCCGTTACTGGCGGCGGGTACAGGATACCCTCTGGCAGATCGTTCAGGAAAGCCATGCGCTCGTTCCTATCGTCCTGAAAGCCGAAAAAGAAGCCACCGACCGCCTGCCGCCGGATAAGAAGTACACTTACCGCGTTCGTGGCAATCAGACCATTCGAACCTACTCGGAGGCTTTTCTGGAGGTATATCATGCCCTTCTGGAAGGGATGGTGGAGCAGCGCATGCGACGGGCGATACATCGCCTGGGGAGTTTGTGGTACACGGCGTGGGTGGTGGCGGGGCGCCCCGACCTATCAGACCCGGCCGTCTCTCTCGAAGACGAACCCCTTCCGCCGGACAGCGTCCATAAAGACCCCCGACACGAATGCGGCGAAATCGGTTTAGCCCCGAATGATCTGCCAGATGGCCTTCCAGGAAAGCTTCTGCCCATACAGGAGGAGGGCATGCTTGTAGAGGCGGGCGGCAAGCCGTTCTGTACCCACTACTGCCAGAGCCAGGATCCCCAGCGAAATCGCCGCTTCCCAGGCCGGCACCGGGGTAGCAATGAGCCGGGCCGGCATATATACCGGCGAGGTAAGCGGGAAATGGCTCAGCACCGTCAAGATAGGCCCTTCCCCCATCGCCACCAGCGTGGGTAATACGATCACCGCCAGGAGTAAAGGCCACTGAATGGCCTGACTGAGCGGAGACAGTTCAGTGACTGAATCCGAAGTGGCCCCCGCCGCCGCATACAGAAACGCATACAGCATGAGCCCCAAAAGCGAAAACACAGCCACCCAGACCCATGGAATCGTGTGAAGCTGCCCCTGTACCGCTTCTGCCAGGGCCTGCTGTCTCTGTATATCGCCCCCAAGGGCCCCCGAAAAAGCCAGCCCACCCCCCATCACGAGCGTCAATCCCCATATCACCATCTGAAAAAAGCTCAGCACCAGGCCTGCAAGTACCTTGCCCGTGAGTATCCGGGTAGGTGCCGCCGAAAGTAGAAGATACTCCACCAGGCGGTTAGATTTTTCCTCTAAAACGCTGGACAATATCTGATATCCTGCCCCTAAAAGCAATACAAACAGGCCCATCCCTATAAATATTCCCACGGCTGTGGCCAGGCCTGCCGAATACCGGGTTGTCCCTTCAGCTGAAACCTTATAAACCTGGACCTTCGGTGGGGTGAGCACACGAGCCAGCGTTTCAGAGGTTACTTTGAGCGCCGCCTGCCGGTAAATGCGAAAATGATCTGTCAGAATTCGCGTTAGCTCCTCCATTTTTTCAGAGCTCAAGCTAAAAGCCGTATACAGTGTGCATATATCACCTTCAAGAGGGTCCCTGGGTAGAACCAGGACGACGAGACCCTCCTCTTCTTCTTTGAGAAGGGTCTTGAGGCTGTCGGGTGAAGCGCCCGGCACAGGTATGAAGCGAAAGGATTCTGCTTGAGCGGGCAGGGGCATTTCTCCTATCACCAGCACTTGAATGGGGCGCTCGGTAGAAAAGCGCGCTATCAGCGCCGGTAAAACCGTCACCAGAAAAATCAAAAGAGGGAAGCTCAGCGTTCCGACCCAGAACCGCCAGTTTTTGAGACGAATCAGGATCTCCCGCCAGAGGACTATCCAGGTGGCCCTCATAAGCTATGCTCCTGAACCACTTTGAGAAAGATTTCTTTGACGGTGGGTAGCTTTTCGTAGAAGGTGCGGATGGCGGTCTGCTGAAGCAGTCCCTGCAGGAGCTCCTGACTGCTTAGCCCGGGGGACAGGGTAACCTCAGCGGAATCTGGTGAGAGGGGCTTCCAGGAGGCGCCTTCTGGCCAGGTGAGCTGCTGCACCGGATACGCTGTCTCTATGTAATATCGCTTATCCCAGTAACGCCGCTTGAGCTCAGCCGTGTAGCCAGAGAGAAGTATTTGCCCCCTGTGAATGAGCACAATATATTCGCACAGCTGGTCCACCTGCTCAAGGCGATGGGTGGAGAGCAAAATCACCCGTCCGGGTCCTTTGAGGGAGCGGAGCAGGTGCTCTACCTCCTCGGCGTTGATAGGGTCCAGTCCCGAAAAGGGTTCGTCTAACAGGAGAAACTCGGGATTTCCTGCTAAGGCTAAGGCGAGCTGGGCTTTTTGCTGCATGCCCTTAGAGAGGGTTTTGGCGGGGCGGTGGATGTAGCTCAGAATTCCCAGTCGTTCACCCCAGGTCTGGATTTCCCGGGTAGCGTCCTGAGTGGGGAATCCCTTGAGCCGCAAAAGGTACAGCAGCTGCTCATGAATGGAGGCTTTTGGGTAGAGGCCGCGCTCTTCCGGCATATATCCGATACGCCGGCGTGCTATTTCATTCATGGGCCGTCCCTGAAAGAATATCTTCCCCTCTTCGGGGGGTAAGATACCCATTACCAGCCGCATCAGGGTTGTTTTTCCGGAGCCATTAGGGCCTAACAGACCGGCTATGGTGCCCGCCGGGATTGCGAAAGAGGCCTTATCCAGTGCCCGGACCGGTCCCCGCAGGGTTTGAAAAGTGCGGGTCAGGTTCTGCACTTCCAGCACGATCGCAAATGTAAGGCATCCGTACTTTTGCTCATGCGCCGGAAAGTGTGGCTTTCCCTGGGTGGATTGATTCTGTTCTGGGGGCTTTTATTGATAGTGGTAGGTGCGATTCTGCCTCTTCTGGGTATAGGCGGCGGGATGCCTGCCATGGACAGGGAGAGTGCCTTTCGCCTCGCCCTGGGAAATAGCCTGACCCTTCTTTTCACTTTCGGGCTGAGTGCCGGGCTATACTACCCCGCCTGGAAAGTCGCTCTGGGGCGCTCGCCCCTGTCTTTTGCGCACATTGCCCCTGCTACCTGGGTCTGGATCGCCCTCCTGATGTTAGGCCTTCAGGCGGTCCTCCCCTGGCTTGCCTTAGATGCAGAGAGCCTGGATTTGCCCCCGGCCTGGAAACCCCTTGAAGAGGCCCTCGAAGCCACCGAAAATCAAATAGAGACCATGATCCTGAGCTTTCTCACGCACGGGTCTATTGGGTGGAACCTGCTATTTCTGGCCGTAGTCCCCGGAGTGGTAGAAGAGCTCTTTTTTCGGGGGGCTCTCCAGGGGCTTCTGATTCGCCTGACCCGACCGGTTATAGCTATCTGGATTGCTGCCTTTGTGTTTAGTGCCATTCATGGTCAGATATACGGGTTTGTTCCACGGCTGCTCCTGGGTGCTTTGATGGGGTATCTGGCCTTTTATGGTCAGAGCCTCGTCCCGGCCATGTGGGCGCATTTCCTGAATAATGCGTATGCGACGCTGGGTGGGTATATGGCGATTCACCTTCTCAATGCCCCCCAGTACATTAGGAGCGACTACAAGCCGCCGGTATGGATAGCCCTTGTGGGGGCGGTCATAGCCGGAGCGGCGGGGTACCAGGCCTATCGCCTGCTGCGTCGCCGTGACTAAACGAATTCTGACAGCCCTATTGCTGATACCTCCTGTCATAGGGCTTCTGTGGGCGGGAAGGTGGGGATTTCTGGGGCTGTGGCTGCTAAGTGGCGGCCTCATGATATGGGAATATGGAACGGCCCTCCAATGGTCTATCATTGGGCGAGTATTCTTTATCAGCTGGCACCTCGCCCTCTGGCTGATGGGAGTCGGCCTCTTTCCCTTGAAGGGGCTTCTTGGTCTTTCTTTCGTGGGGCTGGGCTGGTGGCTGTGGCACATGAGTCCGGAGAGGGACTTTCAGCGGGTTTACCAGGCAGCTTTTGGGGCAATATATCTGGGGATAGGCTGGGGTAGTCTCGGCTGGCATTTTGGCACGAAGGAGCCCTATGAAGCGAAAGCTATTCTTGGGTACCTTTTGCCGGTGTGGGCCTCGGATACGGCGGCTTATTTTGTGGGGCGGGCGTGGGGTCGCCATAAGATTCGTCCCCGGCTCAGCCCTCAGAAAAGCTGGGAGGGATTTGTGGGCGGGATAGTGGCGGCGGCCCTGGTGGGGCACTGGAGCCTCCCGCTGACTGGGGACTTTAAAGGGGTGCCGGGGTCGCTGGTGGGCGGAGGGGTGGCGATAGTGGGCTTTCTGGGGGATGTATGGGAGTCGGCCTGGAAGCGGTATCACGGCCTGAAAGATGCCGGTTCTATCCTGCCCGGTCATGGAGGTCTGCTGGACCGTCTGGATGCCCTTCTGTGGATCAGCCCGCTGTGGTGGGGTTTGAGTCGGCTGTGAGAATCAATAAGCTCTCAGCCCTGTAAACGATCCCCACTCCCTTCCGAAACCAATCTTTTTCCGTAACTTTGCTACATGTATCACTTCAGGAAGCCGGCCCTCCTGGTAGCGGCCACTCTTTTCTGGGGCTGTAAAAAGGAAAAGAAAGACGCCGACACCGACCTGGGGCATGGAGCCGTTACGACGATAGAGATTTTACTGGTACAGGGAAACGACACGCTGCGCGGGCGCTACAAGGATCCTGATGGCCCCGGCGGACGCCCGCCTGCCATAGATACTCTGAAGCCAGTTGCAAATACAAACTACACTTATTTCATTCGCCTTTTCAACGAAAGCGGCAATCCCGTACAGGAGCTTACGAGCACAATCTTTGAGCAGCAAAAAAATACGCATCAGCTTTTTATTTTGTCGGAGCCGGATACGACTTTTGCAAAAGCGACCCCTACCGACACCGATGATCTGGGACGACCTGTGGGAGGACGGGGGAGATACGAGCAGCGACAGGGTGGAGGGCGTTCGGGAGCGCTTCATTTCATCCTGCGGCATTATCTCAATCCCACGGATAAAAACTTTGCTCTGGAGCGCGGCAGCACAGACTTAGATGTACGCTTACCTGTCGTAGGTCTATGAGCAAGCTGAAACACATTAAGGGGCGCCTTCGTGAGTGTGGTTTGCGTTGTACGGAACCGCGGCGATGTATCGTAGAAGCCTTAGAAAAAGGGCCTCAGACCCATGCCCAGCTCTTAGAAACCACCGGCCTGGATCGGGTGACGATCTATCGCAATCTCCAGGCCCTTCAAAAGGTCGGACTGGTTTACAGGGTGCCCGTAGAAGGTTCGGACAATGTGTATGTAATCTGTCGGGAGGGAAACTCGTTTCATGCCCACTTTTTTTGTGAGCGGTGTCATCGGGCGTATTGTCTGGAGCCCGGGACCTTCTGGCTAACGGGTGCGTGGAGTGAGGGGGTCAAGCGAGTTCTGCTCGTGGGCGTATGTCCGGAGTGCCGATAGCGCTTCTGCCACCACGAAAATGCTCCCGGCAACGGCCACCGGCTTTTTGTAAGAGAGGGCTTTGCGAAGGGCTTCCGACACGGTGGGGCCTTGCTCACTGGACATGAGGCCCAGCTTTTGAGCGGCACAAGCGATCTCGGCGGGTGCCAGCGCTCGTGGATTTCGGGCGGCTACTGCCCAGAGCTTCACAGATAAGCCCTGTAAATGCCGCAGCGCTCCTGTATAATCTTTGTCCGAGGAGAATCCCACTATCAGGATTTCTGGCCGGTGCGGTGCTTTTTCCAGGAGCTGCCGCAGCGCTGAGAAACCCTGCGGGTTGTGCGCTACTTCTAAGAGGACGGGTATCCCTTCGATAAATAGCCATTGGGTTCGGCCCCAGAGAGGGGCGGTCCGGGCGGCGTGCTGGATGCCTTTTCTGATGGCTTCGTCCGGAATGGACCAGCCTTTCCCACGCAGACAGACAATGGTCTGTAAAGCGGTACGGAGGTTGACACCCTGGTAGTCTCCGGGTAAATCAGAGAGATAGACCTGCCCCGAATCCGAGAATCGCCTGTAAGGATAGTCTCTTTCTAAGACCCAATCCAGAGGCGTGAGGGGCGCTTCGCACACATGCAGAGGGGCTTTTTGATATTCCGCTGTCTCGTGGAAGGCTTCCAGGGCTTCGGGCGGTTGGGCAGGAGATACCACGACCGGACAGCCGGGTTTAATAATCCCTGCTTTCTCCCTCGCAATATGTCGCAGGGTAGGGCCCAGTATCTCCACATGATCCCAATCAATAGGGGTGATGACGCTCACGAGGGGCCCTTCCACTACATTGGTGGCGTCCCATCGCCCCCCCAGCCCCACCTCCACTACGGCTATATCCACGCGGGCTTCGCGAAACCAGGCCAGACTCATGCCCACCGTTACCTCGAAAAATGACAGATTCTGCGTGGTAATGAATCCCGCATGGGTCGTGAGGAATTCCTCCACCCAGCTTTCGGGAGGCTCTTCCCCATTGACTCGCATCCGTTCGGTGAAATAAAAAAAATGCGGCGAGGTATGATAGCCGACCCGATAGCCCGCCCACTGGAGGATGGAGGCAAGGAAAGCCGCCGTTGAGCCTTTGCCATTGGTGCCGGCAATATGAATGATCGGGTAAGCGCGGTGGGGATGGCGAAGGTGGGCATCCCATGCCTGCATGAAGGTAAGGGTCGGATGAAGGGCTTTTCGGCCGCTCACTTCATAGGCGGAGAGCCGCTCATATAACCAGGTCTGCCACCGGTCCAGGCATTGACGCACGCTTCAAAATTAACGATCGTCCGGGAGCTTTTGCGATGTTTAGAAGTGAGCACCGTCGTCTGATCCCATCGTATATTTGTGGGGATGAACCTATATCAGACGGATGAGCGGCGGGCGGCCCTGTGGCGAAAGCACGAATCTCGTCTCCGGGAAGCCCTGGCCGCCTGGCAGAAACGCACCTATTGGGCCGCCTATACCGAAGACCCTAAAGCTTATCCTAACGCTGAAGAGGGCCTTTCCGACTTTCGGGCGCAGCTGCGCCATCCTTTCAACCGCCTGCGCCAGGAAGGTGAAGAGTGGCTCATTTCCAGCGAGGTTTCCCCTTACACCCAGGAACCCCTCGGGATCGCCTATCCCAGAACTTCTGTAGCGGAGTACATTCGCCGGGCCCAGGAGGCCCTCTCCATCTGGCGATGGGTACCCTGGACAGAAAGGCTGGGACTTCTCGTGGAGTCGGTAGAACGGCTGCCAGCCCGCTTCCATGAGATAGCCCATGCTACCCTTCACACTACCGGCCAGGCCTGGATGATGGCCTTTCAGGCCTCCGGGCCCCATGCCGCCGACCGGGCCTTAGAGGCCTTAGCCGTAGCCTATCAGGAGTTTTCTCACATCCCCGCCGAAGTAGATTGGACTCGGGATATGGGACGCTCTCAGGCTCATATCCGCAAGTACTTCACGCCCCAGCCCGAAGGGCTCTCTCTGCACATTGGCGTGTCCACCTTTCCTGTCTGGAATACCCTGCCCGGCCTTTATGCCAGTCTCGCCGTTGGAAGCCCTGTCATCCTCAAACCTCATCCACGCGCCGTCTATCCCATCGCTATTGTCATCGCCATCCTCCAGGAAGTCTTTGAAGAATATGGCCTTCTTCCCACCATCGTGCAGCTTGCACCCGATACCCTTGAAAAACCTATCACCAAATCCCTCGCTGAGCATCCTTTGATACGCATCATAGACTATACAGGGAGTACGGCCTTTGGCACTTATCTGGAAAGCCTTTCAGGTAAGATCACTTTCCTTGAAAAGGCTGGCGTGAATCCGATTCTTATAGAGAGTGTAGAAGACCTGGAGACCGTAGCGAAAAACATTGCTTTTTCGGCGAGCCTGTACAGCGGTCAGATGTGCACGGCCCCGCAAAATGTATACATTCCTCGAGGGGGCATCCGTCAGGGGGAGCGGACTTTATCGTACGAAGAGGTGCGGTCGGCGTTAGAGAAAGCCATTCAGGACCTTACGGGGCATCCAAAGGCGGCTCCAGCCATTCTCGGGGCTTTACAGAATGAGACGGTAGGGGAGCGAATCGGCGCACTGGCTCAGGTCGCCGGCATCCGAAAAGCCCCGGCTCCCTATGCGCATCCGGAATACCAGCAGGCCCGAACCCTCACGCATGTCCTGATAGAGCTTCCCTCTCCCCGGGAGCCTCTGGCCCGGGAAGAGCACTTCGGACCGCGCCTGCTCTTCATTCCTGTCTCTTCCGCACAGGAAGGCCTGCAGGAAATCTACCAGCTCGCCAGAGAAAAAGGTATGCTTTCCTGCGCTATCTACACTACTGATGAGGCCTTCAAGCGAGAATCGGCCCGACTCTTAGCAGAAGCCGCCGTGCCGGTCAGCTACAATTACTGGGGCAGTGTCTTTATCAACCAGAATGCGGCTTTTTCGGATTTTCATGGGAGTGGGGGCAATCCGGCCTCTAATGCTTCTTTTACGGATACGGCCTTTATTGTGAAGCGTTTCCGATGGGTGGAGCTCAGAGATTGTTTCTCTGGTTAGGGGGGGTTCTTTTTGCACAGGCGGGTTACATAGAGGAGGGGATGGCGTCGTATTATGCGGCCTCGTTTGAGGGGCTTCGCACGGCCTCCGGGGAAAAGTATAGCCGTAGTGCTTATACTGCGGCCCATCGTACCCTTCCTTTTGGCACTCAGGTCAAGGTTACCCACCTTCGTACGGGTAAGGTAGCGATCGTACGGGTCAACGATCGGGGCCCACATCGGCCCGGGCGTATCATAGACCTGTCAGAGGCCGCCGCCCGAGAACTGGGAATCTTAGCCGAGGGCGTGGCCCGGGTACGCGTGGAAGTCATAGAAAGCCCTAAGCCCCCACCAGAACCGCCAAAAGCCTCGCCTTTCTTTGATCCGGAAGGACGAAGCCTTTCTAAAGTAGCGCCTTATAGCCTTCAAATCGGGGCCTTCACAGAAATAGAAAATGCAATAGCCGTGGCGAGAAATGCCCGGAGCGAAATCAAAAAAGAATCCATTTTTCTATGGAAGGTAACCGTGCGGGGAAAGCCTTTGTATCGGGTCCTGGTGGGTCAATACAAAGCCCGAAAAGAGGCTGAAACGCGTCGGAATACCCTTCGCCAGGAGGGATGGCAGGTTTTCGTTGTATCTTTGCCGCATGAGTAATCAAGGGGGTAGCGGTGGTGCTTTCTGGGCCTTTCTGGCAGGAGTCGCCGTAGGGGTGACGGTGGGTATTCTCGTGGCTCCGGATAGTGGTGCTAATACTCGAAAAAAACTCAAACAAACGCTCGGTAAGTACTGGGAAACGCTGCGCTCTAAGTTGGGTAACTCTGAGAAAACCGGGAGCTACGAAGAAACCCGTCAAAAGGCTTTCATGGAAAGCGGACTCCGTCCAGACGAGTATAAGCGGGCCGAGCAGCTTCTGCTGGAAATAGAAAGTCTCCTCGGAGAGGTACAGACGCAGCGCTCCTGATGCTTGAAACTTCTTACCTTTGCTGCGTATGAAACGGCTGTGGACCCTTGTCATGGTGGCAGGTCTCTGGATGGGATGCCATACCACGACAAAGTCCGAAAATGAATCTACGACCCCTGCCGCTTCCGATAGGAGGACGGATTCTCCGGGGCCTTCCGCGGGTACTCAGACACCCCCCACCGAAGTCGCTCAGGTTAGCTTTGAGACCATGGAACATGACTTCGGCAAAATCCGCGAGGGCGAGAAAGTTACTTATCGGTTCAAGTTCAAAAACTCCGGGAAAGTCCCCCTGAAAATAACCGATGTCAAGCCGAGCTGTGGCTGCACCGCCTCCGATTACACCAAAGAGCCGGTGCCACCGGGTGGAGAAGGCTATGTAGAAGTTGTCTTTGATTCTCAGGGACGCACCGGCACGCAGCAAAAGACCGTTACGGTCTTTGCCAATACCGATCCGCCTTCGTTTCTTTTGCGTTTCAAGGGCGAGGTCATTCCAGCCAAGCAATAGATATGAGGTTCTGGTTAGATAGTGGGGCGCCCGGAGCGGGTCCGCTCGTGATGCAGTTAGTGTTTCTCCTGGCTATTTTTGTGGTTTTTTATTTTTTTCTGATTTTGCCGCAGCGGCGCCAGCAGAAGCGAGAGCAGGAGTTTAGAAACTCTCTCAAGAAAGGGGATAAAGTGGTTACGGCGGCCGGGATTTATGGGGAGATAGACTCCATAGAGGGGGACACCGTGCTATTAGAGGTGGATCGGAATGTGAAACTGCGTGTAGAGAAGGCGGCCATTCGCTCGTATGCCCCTTCGGCCAGTGCGGCGACAAAATAGTCCTGCCTCCAAATCCCGCGCATTGCTCGGGGGAGCATGACCTGAAAAGGCACCGATGCGCCTTCTCCTTCTGGCTATTTTCATAAGCGGAGCGTTCTGGATGGTAATAAAGTTTTCGCAGACCTATCGCATTCAGGTTTCTCGGCCGCTGTGGGGCGGGAGAGGATGCGGTGTTTATGGGTGGGCTCATATCTTCATAGAGGGCAAAGGATACGAGGTAATGCGTCAGCTGGCTTTTTTGGGTGATACCTTATCTCTGGCCAGGCTGTGTAAGGCTCCCATTTCCGCCCGGATGCGCATCCATAGCTCCCCGTCCTTAGATAGTTTGTGCCGGTGGATTCAGCCTTCTTCTCACAAACTCCAGATAGAATGGATCCTTCCCAGGGACCACGACTGGGTAGAACCCTGGCAGTGGGTAAACCCGGATACCCTCTGGAGCTGTAGGGCCTTACCCCCTCAGAAAATAACCCTTGCGGGAAAGTCAGGTCTCCATCTTTATCCGGTTATTCTGCCGAAAGAGTGGGGCGTTTATCCGGAAACGCTGTGGATTCAGGGGCATTTAGCGTCTTTTTTCTGGGTTCGTTATCAGGTTCGTCCGCGCGTGGTGGGTGCTTCCGCCTATCGGGTTTTGCTTTCGCCCCCTACCTTAGAGGTGTCTTTTCAAGTGCCCCGCCCTCGCGCCGGTGAAGTTTCACCGGGAGACATAGAGGTACTGGTGGATATGAGCAAAGTTCTTCCCCAGGATACGGTGGCGTATGTGCAGGTTCGGCCGAAAAAGCCATACATTCGTAATCTGCATTTTCACCCCAGAGCCGTTCGCTTTACGAAAGTTTATAGTGGATGAAGGTATTAGGTATTACGGGCGGCATTGCATCGGGTAAGAGCGTCTTGATAGCGGAGATAGGTCGTCGGGGTTATCCCACCTATCAGGCGGATATTCGGGCCAGGGCCTTGATGGAGTCGGTTCCAGTGCTGCGAGAAGCGCTCAGGAACCTTCTGGGGGAAATGGCGTTCACTTCGGAGGGTCAGCTCAATCGGTCATACATTGCCCGGCGTCTTTTCCAGGAGCCTGAGCTTCGTCAGCAGATTAATGCGCTGGTGCATCCGCATACGATAGCGGATTTTCTGGGGTGGGTGGAGGAGCGGCGGAGGGAAGGCTATCCGGCGGCTTTCAAAGAAGCGGCATTGACGATAGAGGCGGGGGCCTATCAGGGGCTGGATGGGGTGATTGTGGTGTATGCGCCATGGCCGGTGCGGTTAGAGCGGCTCATGAAGCGAGAGGTCCTTTCCCGTGAAGCGGCCATAGCCCGGCTCAAAGCGCAAATGCCTGAATGGGCTAAACTCCATTACGCCGATCATGTGTGCCTGAATACAGGGCGCCTGAGCATCCCCTATCTCGTGGATACCTTACTGGCTGCCTTTTCCCTGCCGCGGTCTTTGACCCGGACCTGAATGGATTTGCGAACAGGCACCCCGATAGACCCGGGGACCAGTGGCCCCAGAGGAATCGGCCGTGGATTGGCTGATGCTTTTCTCCACAACATCTGCGAGCACCCCTTATAAAGTACAGGCCTGGTAGGTCGCTATTATACCAAAGGGGGCGGAATAGGTTTCTTAATAGTTGGAAGGCTTGTAGCTTCATTTTCAGAGACCTCACCCCCTGCCCCCTCTCCTTTGAAGGAGAGGGGGATATGGGGGTGAGGTTGAGACAGAGCGCATTAAGAGACGATATGCCCGAATTTGGTATTATTTTGTCGTTTCCGCATGCCTGCCGCTATGACCTCTTTTTTGGTATAACTTCGGGGAGCTGATGATACGGACTTATCGCTTTGCGCCGGCTTACATCCAGCATAAGTGGACGCCTCCTGTCCCCGAGGAGGCCCTCCAGGAAGCGCTCTGGATAGATCTGGAAAACCCTTCCCCTGAAGTGACCGCGCAAATTGAAGCCCTCTACGAAGTGCGCTTTCCCTCCAGCCAGGAAGAAGCCGAAATCGAAGCCAGCTCCCGCTATCAGGTAGAAGATGACTATGTCCGCATTTCCCTTCGCCTCTTAGAGCTGAGTACCAGCGACCAGAATGGTCCCCAGCTCCAGGAACAGAGTCTGAGCATCCTGTGGCTCCCGAATAAACTCATTACCCTCCGAAAACACCAGACCCGTATCCTGGCTGACCTCGTGCGCCGCCTTAAAACCGCCACCCCTCCACCCCGTACCCCCCACCACATCCTCCTTGCCCTCTTAGAACAAATCGTAGATACCGATGCTGACCATGTAGAGCTTCTCTCCCAGCTCATCTACCGCCTCTCCACAGAAATCAAAAACTTCTCCGATGCCGATGTCCAGCAAAGCATCGTCCTGCGCATCCAGGCCCTGCAGGAGCTCATCATCCGATTACGAGAAGGACTTTTCGACATTCAGCGCGTGCTCTCCCTCCTCATCCGCAGCCAGAACTTCACCGAAGATAACCGCGAAACCATCCGCATCCTCCTCAAAGACATCAGCTCCCTCATCGACCACACCAACTTCGCCTTTCAACGGCTCGAAGCCCTCCAGAATACCCTCCTCAGCCTCATCAATATTGACCAGAACCGCATCATCAAGATTTTCACCGTCATTACCGTCGTTTTTATGCCTCCTACCCTCATCGCCAGCGTATATGGTATGAACTTTGACTTTATGCCCGAACTCCACTGGAAATATGGCTATCTTTTCGCATGGTTCATTATCATCATCTCGTCGTTGATAACTTTGTGGTATTTTAGATGGCGACGGTGGCTTTGAAAAGAATGGCGCTTTTCTGGGTAGGCTTTTTGTTGTGGGCCCAGGGGAGATACTGTCCGGTAAGTCGGGAATTTCTTCAGCTTCCTGCGGGATGCAGTGAAAATTTTCGGGTGCAGGACTCAGGAGATACGCTCTGGGTCCCGGTGGTTTTTCACCTGGTGGCCGGGGAAAATAGCCGCATGCTTTCCGCAGGGAGAATATTGGACCAGCTATATGCGCTCAATCGGGACTTTGTCCAGGTGAAAATCCAGTTTTACCTGCCTGCTCGCGGACCCCAGGGGCAGCCTACCTGCGGTATCACCTGGACCCTTTCGCCCTTTGGGGTGAGCCATGATTTCCGCACCGAAGAAGACTCCCTCAAGAGCCTGATCTACTGGCCTACAGACAGTTTCGTCAATATCTGGGTGGTGGAAAACACGATAGACAATACGATCGGATATGCGCGGGCTTTATCAGATAATGTAAGCCTTCCGGGAATTGTTCTGGTTCAGGCGGTAACCGGGGATCGCGTGGGGACGCAAAGACCATTTGACTGGGGGCGCACGGCTGTCCATGAAATGGGGCATGTACTAAGTTTATTGCATCCTTTTGAGGATGGGTGCGCGGGGCTTACGCCGGCGGATTGTGCGACGGCAGGCGATGAAATATGCGATACGCCCGCTCAGCAAGCGCCGCATTATGGGTGTCCCGGCCCCGGCTCAAAAAATACCTGCATTGACCAGCCCATAGATGGCCCCGACCCCGTAGATAACCTCATGGGCTATGTCGATGATAGCTGTATGACGCGCTTTACGCCCCTTCAGATAGCCCGCATGCGTGGCTACCTTCTGGCGGCGGGCAGCGTGCTTATCAGCTCTGAAAATCGCCAGATGCGAGGCAATGCCCTTCGGGAGGCCCTGTGCGAAGCTATTCTGGCGCTTCCCCGGCCGGCCCCTTCCGCGCCGGCCCTCTCCCTATTACCTGACCGCATAGAGACCAATCCGCCAGCCTCTATGGTTTTATACGATGCCATGGGACGCCCGATTCGACAGGGCTTCGGGGTCCTCTCTACTGAGGGGCTAACCGAAGGCCTGTATATCATCCAGGGGATTACCTGCCCCATCAGACACAGGTTTTTCTACTTTCGGCGATGAAGGTTCTGATCCTTTTTCGGCACGGGAAGTCGGATTGGAGTGCGGAGGGGGCATCCGACTTCAATCGGCCGCTGAATAGCCGGGGCATCCGGGAAACGCTGGAGCAGGCCCAGCGCCTCCTGAAGGAAGGGTATCGACCCGATGGCATCCTCAGCAGTCCTGCCATTCGGGCCTGGCATACCGCACATCTGATTGCGCAGGCCGCCTCCTTGCCCCACTCGCATGTGATCCCCATACATGAGTTTTATGAAGGCGACAGAGAAGCGATTTACGAGGCCATTTCGGGATTATCCGAAGCCTGGAAGGTGGTAATTCTCGTCGGGCATAATCCCTTGTGGAGCGAAATAGCTTCGGAATGGCTGGGCCGCACCATAGAGCTGCGCACCGCCGAAGCCACTGGTTTCTCTCTCCCCGCCGAATGCTCGTGGAATCAATGGCAATCTACAAAGCTTACCCTCCTCTTCTGTCTGGTCAAACCCTTTTGAGGACACGGTAAAAAGCTTCCGCCACTACTGAGTTGCCCCTATACGCGTAAATGCCTACGAGATATTCGCCCGCCTTCAGTTCATCCTTTCGCCAGTTTAGCCTGAGGGTATCTATTCGGGTGGTTTTCACCTGGAGGAAGCGCTGCTCCTGTAGGGAAAGATACCGCTGTACACCGGGGAGTTTGCTTTCTGCCTGATAAAGGACGACTTCTACGATAGGGGCGGGAGAAGTGAGGATGATTTGCGTTTGCGAGAGGATTTCTGAAAAGCTACATAGTGTACCTTCACATCCCAGGAAAAGCGGCCTGAACGAACTGGCTTTGAGGGTGTCTGTGTCGATCCAGGCCTGTTTTAGTTCTATGTCCCAGCATTCTAATAGCCATGTAAGGGGGCCGGAAGAGGGGGTGATGGGGATATGCCAGGCGTACAGGTTGGGTGAGTGGGGGAGGCCGGTGGAGGTGGCGTAAAAAGTGAGATGCCTTTCTCCCGAGAAGCGAAGCGATTGGCCCTCCCAGATAGTGAGACGGATCTGGTAGCGCCCCTCGCAGGAGTCGCCTTTCTGGAAGAAGGCTTCAGGCGAAAAGTTAAGAATAAGTACCGGGTCAGGGGGACCCTGGAGAAGGTGGTACTCATACGGCTTCGGCCCAGAGGTCGTACTCGGCGGCATCGACCACCCGCACGCGATAAAAATTCCCCACTGATAGACGCCTGTGAGGGTCCGCCACATGAACCAAATTATCAACTTCCAGCGCATCATAGGGCGTTCGTCCAATGATACTATCTCCGACCCGCTCGTCTATGATCAGGGGGAGGGTCTGTCCGATGAGAGACTGATTGAAGGCCATGGAGATAGTTTGCTGCTGTGTCATGAGGGCATCGTAGCGGGCTTTTTTTACCCGACGGGGGATGTTATCTTTTAGCTGGTAGGCGGCCGTGCCCTCCTCGTGGGAATACAAGAAGGCACCTACCCGTTCTATCCGGTAAGCTGCTAAAAATTCCAAAATCTCCTGAAAATCCTCATCCGTCTCTCCTGGAAAGCCTACAATAAAGGTAGATCGGAGCACAATGCCGGGTACAGCCTGACGAATCTTCTCGATGAGCTCTATGGTGCGCTTCTTAGAGAGGCCGCGCCGCATCGAGCGCAACATCCGGTCTGAGATATGCTGAAGGGGTATATCCAGGTATTTGCAGATAGCCTCATAATCGCGTATGATCGGCAGAACTTCCAGAGGAAAGCCGGCCGGGTAGGCATAATGCAGCCTTATCCAGCCCATGCCCGGTAAAGTAGCCAGCTTTTGCAGGAGAAGGGGTAGCTGGCGCTTTCCATAAAGGTCTATGCCGTAAAAAGTGAGGTCCTGAGCAATAAGGCTGATTTCTTTGACACCCTCTTCAATCAGGCGGCGGGCTTCTGCGAGGATGTCTTCCATGGGGCGGGAGACATGTGGGCCCCGCATGAGGGGAATTGCGCAAAAAGCACACTTTCGATTACAGCCTTCGGAGATTTTAAGGTAGGCATGGTGGGGATAACCGGCACGGCGGCGTTCCCCTAAAAGGTATTTTCGAAGGTCGCCCTGAAGCTGTAAAATAAGCTGATCAAAATCGCCATGGGGGAAAAACCCATCTACTTCCGGGATTTCCTGTCGAAGGGTTTCGGGATCCCGATTGACCAGGCAGCCGACGACATAAAGGGCCTTGATGTGGCCGGCTTTTTTGGCTTCTATGCAGTCAAAGATGGCCTGAATGGATTCTCGCTTGGCCCGGTCAATGAAGCCGCAGGTATTGAGCACGACGATGTCGGCGTTAGATAAATCCGTAGAATGAGAGAGGTGATACCTGCCAGCCAGAGCAGCGGCCAATCGCTCCGAATCGAAGAGATTTTTGCTGCAACCGAGGGTGGTTATGTGTAAGGTGAAGGGCCTATGGTGCATGGGATACGAAATTGGGGAGGGTCGGCGTACGACAAATATACCCATAGAGCTGGGGTCGGGAGATAGTGCCCTTGAGATATTTTTCGGCGACGAGGCTGGCGATGGGAGCGGCCCAGGTAGCACCCCAGCCGGCGTTTTCTACGATGACGGCGATGGCAATCTTCGGGTCGTACCAGGGCGCAAACCCCACAAATACCGAATGGTCCCTGCCATGGGGATTCTGGGCGGTGCCGGTCTTACCACATAAGTCCAGGCCCGGCACATACGCCGTATAACCCGTTCCGGCCTCCACCGCTAAACGCATCCCCCGAATCACTGTCTCAAAGTGCACCGAATCAATCGGCACCCGAATCGTATCAAAGTTGATGAGCTGGTGGGCGGCTCTCCCCGAGACCCCTTTGAAAAAATGCGGCTGCACATAATAGCCCCGATTGGCAATGATACACATGATGTTGGCCATTTGCAGGGGAGTCATCAGGACTTCTCCCTGTCCGATGCTGTTGCTGATAATGGTGTAGGCGTTCCAGCGTTTTTTGTATATTTTATCGTAATAGCTGGATTTAGGGAGGAATCCGGGCTTTTCGGAGGGGATATCCACGCCTAATCTTCGGCCTACACCGCAATAGAGCATGTATTCTTGCCAGGTATTGTAAGCTTGCTGGATGCTTGCAAATCGGGAGCTCATGAGATAATCCACATAGACGGCGGCAAAGTAAGCATTACAGGAATGCTGGATGGCCCCTATCAGGTCTAAGGGCGCAGGATGGCTATGACACCCGGGCTTTCCTATACCCCGAGGAAAGCCGCCGATACAGCCGTAAATGGTCTGGGGCGTGAGGGTGCTTTCCTGAAGGGCAATGAGGGCATTCAGCAGCTTGAAGGTGGAGCCGGGAGGATACATGGCCTGTAAAAAGCGATTATAGAGCGGTAAGGTAGAGTCAGACTGGAGTTTTTGCCAGTTTTTTTCAAAGTCTTCGCCTGAGAAGAGATTCGGGTCGTAAGTGGGGGCGCTCACAGCACATAAGATCTCGCCGCTTCGGGGCTCAATAGCCACCAGCGCCCCCGCCTTTCCATAAAAGAGACTCTCGGCAAACTGCTGAAGCGTTACATCTATGGTAAGATGTATATCCTGCCCCGGTACGGGTGGAATGTCCAGCGTGCCCTCTTTGTAAGGTCCGAGTTCTCGGCCCATAGCATCTACCACTATGAAGCGATAGCCTTTCTTACCCATCAGCAGGGGCTCATACTGACGCTCAATTCCCGTCCTTCCGATGAGATTGCCCAGGGTATAAGTCCCCCCGGAAGATTCTATCTCAGATTGGGTTACCTCCCCTAAATACCCTAAAAAGGCGGCCCCTACCGAATAATCATAGGCGCGGCTGTAAACGAGAATAGGTGAAAACCCCGTCAAATACCAGCTCTGTTCCGAAAAAGATAAAAACTTTACCAGAGGAACATACCGATTGAAGATACTGGGCTTGGTGGGGTTGTAAGCGATGGCCTGAGCGATGCGAGAATGGATGATTTCGGGAGACAGGTCCAAGATTTTTGTCATTTTGGAGGTGTCCAGTCCGGAGATCTGTCGGGGCGTTACGAGGATGTGGAAAAATGGCTTATTATGTACCCAGAGTCGTCCGTTTCGGTCGCGGATACTTCCGCGAGGGGGGATTACTTCTACCCGGCGAACGGTATTGAGCTGGGCTTTTTCGCGGGCCTGAAGGTCTCCCAGTTGAAAGGAGGCCAGGCGGGCCACATACAGCATCCCAATCCCCAGGATTACCAGGCGAATCGACCACCCCCGGTAAGGTTCTATCCTATTTGGCATCTTTTTTCCTGACAAAAATAGCAAAGAGAACCAGGATGCCCAAAAATGAATAGCTGGCGCTCAGGATGGTCCACAGCAGGACTTCCCACGAAAAGGCCTGCAGGAGGTAATAAATCAGCAGGTACAGGGTGCACAGCGGGAAAGCATACAGCGTCCACTCGCCGAGGGAAAAAGTTTCTGGATGGGGCATCTCTTCGGAAGCATGAAAGGGTCGGATGAGTTGTACCCACCAGCCTCGCAAAGCCCACACCCACAGGCCCGAAAAGCTATGAGTGCCGTAAGGGGGAAAGAATAGGTCCAGAACCACTCCAAAAGTAAAGCTTATGAGGAGAGATATTTCGGCCGCCCAGCTAAAGGGCACGACCAGCCAGAAAAGCACATACGGCTCAAAAAGTATCCATGGCTTTATGGCCAGAGCAGTGCCGAGGAAGTATTGCAAAATGGGCAAAGTCAAAAATAGAAGACCTATCTGATAAAAGCTCATGCAGGCCGGGGTTTCAAAACATAAAGGGGACCGAGGCGAAACCAGTCTATATAAGTTCGTACGATCAGGCGCTGAAAGCTATAGGTAGGCTCCGGAATGATCCGGGCGATCCGGCCGATGCGAAGGCCGCCCGGAGCCAGAGTACTCTGAGGAGCGCTCCAGACCTCATCTCCGACTTCTACGGTGGCATACAGAGGAACGTAAAGAACCTCTATTTCATTGAAGGTGCGTCTGTCTTTCCAGGAGGTGAGACCCAGGTAGCCGGAGCGAGCGATCTGGACGGCCAACTGTACATTTTCATTGAAAAGGGGGAGCACTTTGCTATAGGTGGCGGTGGTCTCCGCAATGAAGCCGACGATTCCACTGGGATTGATGACACAAAGGCCCGGATAGAGGCCGGCCTTTCCACCAGCGTCAATAAGTAGATAGTTTTTACGGGCATGCAGACTCTGATAAAGGCTATGAACGGGGATAAACTCGTAATTTTTTTCAGGGGATAGGAGACCCCAAACCTGGAGGGGTACAATCAGAGGGGTTGAGGATTCGGTGTAGGAGGCGAGAGCTTCCAGAAGGTGGGCATTCTGCCGCTCCAGCTCCCGGTAAAGTCGCATAGCGGTGATCGGCTGTGTGAGCCAATGAAGGGTCTGATGAATAGCGGCTGTGACTACCTCCAAAAAATAAAGTGACCGATGTCGCAGGGTTTCCACAGAAGTGATATACAGGCTCAGGCTAAAAGCCTGTAAAGCTATCCAGAGCAGGATGATTCGAGTGCGCGCAAGAAACGCTAATAAGGCCTGCACAACTCAGCTTTTCACGAGGAGGAAGTGAAATTTGCCGAGATTTTGGAGGGCATAGCTGGTACCTCGCACGATAGCTCGCAGGGGGTCTTCGGCGATTTTGACGGGCAGGTGGGTTTGCTGGGAAATGCGTTTGTCCAGGCCACGCAGGAGGGCGCCTCCTCCTGCCATGTGAATACCGTGTTCGACGAGGTCAGCGGCGATTTCGGGTGGGGTGGCTGCGAGCGCCTGCATAACCGCCTCAGTAATCTTTGAGATAGACTTGTCCAGAGCCGCCACGACTTCCCGATAAGAGACGGAAATATGCCTGGGAGTGCCCGTCATGATGTCTTTGCCGCGCACCTGCATATTGGGTGGTGGCTCGTCAATATCTATGGCGGCGGCGCCGATTTCAATCTTGATCGTTTCGGCGGTCCGTTCTCCAATCTGGAGGTTATGGGTGCGCCGGATATACTCCACAATATCGGCATTCAGTTCATCGCCGGCGATACGAATGCTGCGGTCGCAGACGATGCCGCCCAGGGCGATGACGGCTATTTCGGTGGTTCCGCCGCCAATGTCAATGACCATCTGACCTTCGGGCGCCTCTACATCCAGGTTCATGCCGAGGGCGGCCGCCATCGGTTCATGAATGAGATAGGTTTCTCGGGCGCCTGCCCGCTCCGCCGAATCCCGTACGGCCCGCTCCTCTACCTCGGTTATCCCGCTGGGAATGCAAATCATCAGGCGCAGATTCGGCTTGAGAATCCGACGATAACCGGGTACCTTCTCCAGAAAGCCCCGTATCATCGCCTCCGCCACCTTAAAATCTGCTATAACGCCCCCCCTCAGCGGCCGAACCGTGCGAATACTCTTGTGCGTTTTTTCATGCATGAGGAGAGCCTCCTGCCCCACAGCGATCACTTTATCCTTTGAGGCATCAATAGCCACAATGGAAGGCTCATCCACCACGACCTGACCGTCAATCATGATGACGGTATTCGCGGTGCCCAGGTCAATGGCTATGTCCTGTCTCAGAAGTATTCCGAACATAAGCTCAGTGTCTGAAGTGTCGGTATGGCAAAAAAGTCAGGCAAATATCCAGCTTTTTGGCGGTTTGGGCGATGAGGTCCTGATTTTTGCCGCCGGCAGGCACGGCAATCCGCCGAATGCCCGCCGCTGCCGCCATCTCCACACTATCCGGAAACGGGAAAAAACCATCGCTTACCAGCCACGCCCGATCTAAGGGAAGATTTCGGGCCTGTGCCCGTGCTAAGGCCAGCCGAACTGCCTCCACCCGGCTCGTCTGCCCACCTGCCCCTGCCACCAGCTGCCCCTCCAATACCACCACGATCGCATTGGAATACATTTGCCGCAAAAGTCGCTCGGCCCAGCGAATGTCCTCCTCTTCGTCGCTCTCCACCCCATCAGGCGTCTGCCATAAAAAGCCCCCAAGGGCCGAGCGCACTTCCCATTTCCCCCTCACCAGAGGCAGAGGTACCTGCACCAGGGTCGTTTGCTTTTTGTGCTGAGCTACCCAGCGAATCGCCTCCTGCGAAAAAGCAGGCGCCGCCAGCACCTCCACATAGTGTCCCTTAGTGGCTTCTACCCAGCTTTTCTCTACGGGAAAGTTGCATACGACGATGCCTCCATAGGCGGCGACCGGATCGGCCGCCACCGCCTTTTTATAGGCTCCCATCGGGTCCCCATCAGAGGCTGCTCCACAGGGCTGGGTATGTTTGAGGATGACGCAGGCCGGCCTGGGCCAGCCCGACAAAATCCGTAAGCCCCCATCTATGTCCAGGAGATTATTGTAAGAGAGGGTTTTGCCTACCAGTACCTCAGGCAAACGCCCCACGAAAAAACCTGTCTGGTGGGGGTTTTCGCCATAACGCAGATTGGCCGAAGCCGATGCTGCCTGATCCTGCAAGAGCGCCTGACTGATATGAAGATCGTAATGAGCAGTCAGTTGAAAAGCTGCCGCCGCATACGCCTGACGCTCTAAAAGAGGCGGAAGACCTCGATACGCCTCCAGGTCCTGAAGCGCTTTCTCATACCAGGCCGGGCCAGGAATAACCCAGACCCGATGATAGTTTTTCGCCGCAGCCCGAATCAGACTGACACCTCCCACATCAATCAGCTCAACAAACTCAGGTTCCTTCGCAGAAAAGGGGTAGAGATCCACCACCACCGCATCCCAGAGGGGATGTTTGGGAGGGAGATCTTCGGCCCCGGGCGCTAAAATGCCCGCAAATACCGTGGGATGCAAGGTTTTCACCCGGCCACCGAGGAGCGCCTCAAAACCTGTAAGGGCATCCAGAGACCTTACCGGAATGCCCTCCTCAGAAAACACTCTGGCTGTACCTGCAGAGGCCCAGATTTCGGCGCCAAGCTCATAAAAGCGCCTGACCAGCGGAAGGGCTTTGCCCTTATCCCAGACGGAAAAGAGAACCTTCATATTTTATGGGCAGGATTTCCACTGACCGTTTGACCCGGAGCCACATGGTCTAAAACGACGCTACCCGCCAGCACCTGGGCTCCTTTTCCGATGCGTACGCCCGGCGTCAAAATCGCCCCCCGTCCGATGATGGCATAACTCTCAATCCTGCAGCTTTCGCCGATCTGACACCCACTGCCGATATTCACAAAGTCAGAGATCTCGGTGCCGGGGCCAATCGCAGTACTGGCCTCAATCACGACATAGCCGCCTACTTTGACCTGCGGGCCTAAAACGACATGGGGGAAGGCGATAACGCCGCCGGCAACTTCTGCGGTCCGGGCTTTATAGACAGAATCATGCAGAAGAGTCCGGGCCGGCCATTTGACCCGTTCAAAGAGCTGGGTGGCCATCCGCTCTCGGGCTACGGGGTCTACCAGCGCAATGACATAGTCAGCCTCCCGCCGGGCAATGAGCTTCCACATGCGCGCCCGCGTGATGGGCTCCAGGATCGGAAGGTCTTCGGCTTCTTTCGCCACCTGCTCTTTCGTGGGGGCAAAGCCATAAACAAAGCCCCCCTGGCTCTCTATGAAATCGGCCGCCCATATAGCGAGCGTCGAAGTGCCAATAATGAGCGTTCCGCCCGGAGTTATAGCTTCTTTACTCATGGATATCGCAAAAATTTAGATGGAAAAACGCCCGCATCCTGACGCTTTTCAAGGGTGCCATCGGGCCTTATCCACAAAACTTCCCCCTGCATACCCCCATAGCGCGCATTTGCGATGAGCCATCGCTGTAAAGTACTGTCATAAGCAAAGCCGTAGATTAGATGTTCATTGGGCAGGCCCAATCGCCCCTTAGACAGAAATCGATAATCTACCGCCCCTGTAACGGGGTCGTACTTCGTGACGCCGGAGTCGGTGAGCATGTAGACGGTTTCACCATAACGAACGATCTGGTAGACCGAGGTCAGGAGTGGTGTCGTTCGCTGAATGCTTCCCGTAAGGGGGTCTATGTGGGCGAGGAGCCCTTTCTGATCGGCATAGTTGCCCCGGCATCCGACGAGGATGTGCCCATCGGAAAGTTCTACCAGGGGACCGGGATTCTCAGTAGGCAGCGTTACATAAAACAACACCGAATCACGGACGGGATCGATACAGGCGAGCTTGTTATTGCGAGCTGGATAAGCATAGTTGCCGCAGCTCACCCATACGCGCCCCTGCGCAAGGAGCAGGCTCTCCATGTAGTTTTCTACGGTAATGGGAGGCGAGAGAAACGAAAGAGTAACGGGGTTGAGGCGGTAAATTTTAGCATCCAGTAGCGAGTTTACATAAGCTTTTTCAGGGAATATACGCAAAAATTCTCTGGGACTGCTACCCAGGGGGAAGGTCAGAGTGCCCATGTGCTGAAAAGATGGCAGGCGGACCTTACGCAAAAGCCGGTCGCCATTCATGACGATCCAGAGGGTATCGTTTTCTCTTATCCAGAAGTTTGCTACATCTCCGAGTTTTTCGCCGTTGGCGACCTGAAAGAGGTCAGGCCGGTATTCCGGGTGAATCTGGTCGATGCTGGCATTGCCGAGGGTCCACTGGCCTTCGTTGAGCACAAATAAGCCCTGATAAGAGGAGGGGGGTTCGGGTTTTTCTTCTTCCTTAATTTTTTTGCAGTGGGTGGCGAGAAGCCATAGAATCAGAAGGCAGAGATGTACCAGGAAGGGGCGCACCGTAGCTCAGGAGCCTGGATTAGAGAGCGTTTTTACGGATGGGCGGGGCATAAGCCTGTGATGTAGCGCCCAGAGGAGGCTGGTGTAAAACACGGCTCCCAGAAGCTGATAATGAAAGAAGGGGATAGCGGCGATATAACAGGCCGCAAGCCCGGAAACGGTGAGACCGTACCCCCCCTGAAGCCATACTCCGAGGTTCGTTACCAGGAAAAATAGCACCGCCTGCAGAAGAGCCGCTGCGATAGCCTGACCGAACCGATTCATCCGAAAGACATAACGTCCCAGGAAGACCCCCACCACGATACTCCCCCAGGTAAAAGGCCACAGTCCATGCCAGCCTAAAATCAGATCACTAATGCCCATCACCAGCAGGACCATGCCGAGCCCGGCCCATAGATTGGGGCTCCAGGCCCCGCCATACAGGGAAAGCGCTTCCATCGGGGTAAAATTCGGGGGATGGGGCAGCAACCGCCCCACTATCCCAATCCCTGCCAGCAAAAACCAGCTGAGCAGTTCCCCCCAGCGTTTCTTCATGGGGCAAAGTTAGCGTATTCTTTGCCTGAGCTACCTTTGTAGCAAAGTAGCAATAAGAATGCGACAGATCCCGTGGGTGCTCCTTGGCTTTTTGCTTGCCCAGTCTCCCGAAGCTCCCTGTGAAACGCACCTCACCGGCCAGAAGGCCCCGGAGACCCTGATAAAGCTCTCTGGTAGGACTTTTTCCCCTCTGACGGTACCGCCATCTCGGGAAAGATTCTTATTGCGGATTCCCGTCTGTCAGGACACGATAAGGCTGCAGGTTTTCCAGGGGCAAAGGCCTCTGCTGGATACCCTGGTTATCGTACTGGAAGGGCAAGGGGATACGATTTTTTTTGAGGGGGGATGGATAGGGTTTGAGGCGGCGTTTCAGGGGAAGGTGGTTTCCCGGCCTATAGCGACTGTAGTTATTGTCGGGAGTGCCGGGCATATGCATCAGGTAGAGGTGGCGGGGGTTTCTCCACGGCCGGAAGGGCTTCTGGCCCAGCAGGTAAGCGGGATCCCGGGCGTGTACCTTGCCGGAGCGGGCCCCCTCCTGCAAAAGCCGCTCTTAGAGGGTTTTGGCGGTACCCGGATTACTTACCTGCAGGAGGGCATTCCTCTGGCTTCCCAGCAGTGGGGCGAAGAGCATGCGCCCGAAATAGACCCGCTTTCCGCAGAGAGAATCTATGTGGAGCTTGGGGCGCGGCCGGTCCTATACGGCACAGAGGCCGTCGGCGGCATCCTCGGCACCGAAACGCCCCTGACCTACAAAAAACCTCTTACCGGACGCTTCTCACTCACCGGCCTCACCAATGGCCGGGGCGGCCTCCTCAGCACCACCCTCGGCGGCCATTACCAAAGCTATCATTACCGTCTTCACACCACCCTGAACCGCCTGGGTACTCTGACAACGCCCACCTATTTCCTTACCGGCACCGCTTCCGAGCAGGCCCACTTCGCCCTCCACCTGCGAAAAACCTGGCAAAAAATCGTGCTCTCCGCCCATTACGCTCAGTATAATGCGATTTTCGGGCTCTTTCAGGGTAGCCATGTGGGCAATCTCTCAGACCTTCAAAGAGCCCTGGAAGCACCCGTACCGCCCATCACCAGCACCTTCACTTACCAGCGGCTCCCGCCCTACCAGAGCACGACGCACGAACTTACCCGGCTCCAGCTCCGGTATTTCGTTTCAGAAAAGGTTCTCTGGACCTTTACCTATGCGCGTCAGTACAATCGCCGCTCGGAGTGGGATGCGGTGGGTGCTTATGCACAGGCGGGTAAGCCGGCCATCGACCTCCAGCTCACCCGGCACAGCTTCCTGCAGGAAATGCTCCTCAGCCTTCCTCGTGAAGGCGAGCGCCTGAGACTCGGCCTGAATTTTTATTACGAGCGCAACTACGCCCAGTACGCGTACTTTATTCCTCGCTACGAGAAATATCACCCTGCCTTCTATGCTTTTCTTTCAAAAGGTCTCTGGGAAGCAGGTCTGCGCCTCGAACCGCTCTACTGGGTCGTCTATCAGGTTCCAGAACGGTCAGGGCGCCTGCTCACAGGCACCTACTGGCCCCGTCTGGAGGCCTGGTGGCCCGCCTGGGGAGCCGAGCTCCAGCGCCAGTGGCTCCTGAATAAAAATCGTGCGGATACTTCAATGGCCTCGCATGTGGTTACTTTTCGGCTGGCATACCTTCAGCGGCCACCGAATGCCGCCGAGCTGTATGCTTATGGCTATCACCAGGGCCGAGCCGCCTTCGAAATCGGTCAGCCCACCTTCCAGACCGAAAATATCGCCCATCTTCACTTAGACTGGCTCTACCTGCGTACCTATCTGTGTTTGAGCGCGTATTATAGTCCGACTTTCATTTATGCCCGGGTAGATTCGCCGATTGTATGGATTCGGGGGGCTTCGCTCGCGTATGTGTATCAGCAGGCGCCGGCTACCCTCCTGAGCCTTACAGGCCGGCATGCGCAACCGCTTTTTGAATTTTTGACGATTACGCTTCAGGGGGGGATGCTCTGGGCTTCTTATCTGCGGGAGGGGATGCGGCGGCCTCTACCGCTATTGCCAGCTCCTTATGTGGAGCCTTCGGTGGAATTGGCTCGTCGGGGCTGGCAGGTACGGACGGCCCTTCGCCTGACTGCGCATCAGTGGCGCTACGATCCGGAAGCTGACCTTGCGCCCCCACCACCTGGCTACGGCCTCCTTTCCGCAGGCATTCAGTATCAGCCTCCTGCTACTCGCCTTGCCTGGACCTTTTCTCTGAGCGGGGACAATCTCCTGAATCAGCCCTATCGACAGTATCCGGACCTCATGCGCTACTTCGCCAACCAGTCAGGCCGTCAGGTGCGATTGACCGTACGAATGGAGTTTTAGGTTTTGAGTAGAGAAGCCGCGCTCGGCACCTTCAGCGCAGCTGGCTCCATCATATCGCGGTTCGTTTACAGAGGGGGGCGGCGGATGTGCCGAAGCCGGTATCCAGTTCTTCTCCGAGGGGCGGCCGGGATGAGGGGCTTTGCGTGAGGGATGCGGAGGGCCGCCCGAAGGGCGGGTCTCGCCGCAGGCGAGACGGAGGGGCCCTTGCCCCCGAACCCCGAAGCCAGCCCGACCCCGAGCGCAGCGAGGGGGCACGCCCAGAAGTGAATCTTGAATCGTATCTGGGCATGGTGTTTTGCTCAAACTGGTATTATGGGGCATGACTCCCTGGAGTTTGCTTATATTTGGGTGTGGGCGAAGAGACGATTACTCTGCCGGAGATTTTTCACGAGTGGGTGGGTGCGGTGAGTCGGTACCCTATGTTTGATGTATGGCGGGAGGGGCGTTTATGCTCTATTCGGCTCACGCACATTCTGCGGCCGGAGCGGGGTTCCCCGTGGGATATTTTTTTGCACTGGCAGCGCCTGCGAGAAGAGTTTCCCCCTTCGTGGTTACCTTTGGGTTATGATGCCTTTGGAAACATCCTTTTCTGGGATCTAGAGAGGGACATCGTGTATCTGGCGTGGCGCGGTTATGCGGCGGGTCTTCGGGCTCTGGTGGCTCCCAGCCTGTCGAGTCTTATTGAGAAGCTTTATTACCGTCCTTTTGCCTGATGAAGCTCAGTAAGATTCTGCGCTGGGCAGACCGCTACCCGTATTTTTACTTTCTCCTGCAAAACGATCCTCAGGAAGAGGCTATTCTGTATCGCTGGGTGGTGGGTGTAGGAAATACAGCACATAAAGGGCCCCTCGTCCCGGGCCGATGGTACTTTGGCGGCTGGCGCTACGAGTGGGGACTTAGAGATTCTTCCAAGGCCTCCTGGATCGATTTTCCAGATACTGTTTTTTTTCAACCTCAGGTGGTTATCGCTGGCGAAGAAGCACCCGCCTGGACGCCTGAGGACCTTCCTCCCCTCCGCCCGAACCTCCGGTATGTGCAGGCCAGTCTGGACCGCCGAACCTTCGAGGGCACTGTGGAGGTGCTTCGACAACACATCTATCACGGCGAAGTCTATCAGGTAAATCTCACAACGGCCTTCCTCTGGGAGGGAACTATTGACCCGATTACGACCTATATCCACCTGCTACATCACAACCCCATGCTTTACAACTACCTGTTCAAATGGAAAAATCGCTATATAATCGGGGCCTCTCCGGAGCGATTTTGTCTGATCTGGCGAAATATTTACGCCCAGCAGCCTATCAAGGGGACAGTCCGTCGCGGCCAGACCCTGGAAGAAGACAGCCAGCTCATGATCAACCTTCGCAAGAATCCCAAAGAGCTTGCCGAAAATACCATGATTGTGGATATGGTTCGAAATAACTTTTATCGGTTCTGCACGCCCGAAAGTGTAGCGGTTTATCGATGGGCGGCGGTGCATAGCTATCCGGGGGTGCATCATCTGGTCTCTGGGGTGAGCGGTCAGAAGCGACCGGAGGTGAGCGCTTGGGAGGCGATTCGGTCTATATTTCCGGCGGCTTCTATGACGGGGGCTCCACAGGAGGCGGCTATGAGTTTTATTGCTCGTTACGAGCCGGTGGCGCGGGGGATGTATGCCGGTGCCCTGGGCTACCTTACGCCAGAAAGTGAAGGTGATTTTGCCGTAGTTATCCGGAGCTGGATTTATGATGCTCGCGCTCGAAGACTCCTTCTACAGGTGGGAAGTGGTATCACTTACGACTCTCAGTCCCGGGCAGAATGGGAAGAAACCCTCCTCAAGGCCCACCGTCATATTCAGAACCTGGGGCTCTCCACCCCGCTCACAAGTATTTAGGGTAGGCACCTCCGCCCATCTCCCCAATCGCACTTCTCTATAACCCTTTATTTGTTTCTTTGCTGTATGCCGACCATTTACATTGACGGCCAGGCGTATACTTATGAGAAGCCCGCCAAGCTACTTCAGTTTTGTCTGGAAAATAACATTGAAATACCGTTCTTTTGCTATCATCCAGCTCTGAGTATTCCTGCGAATTGTCGCATGTGCCTTGTAGAGACGGGATTGCCCGTGAAAGATCGTCAGACGGGCGAATACATTCGGGAGGCGGATGGCTCCCTTCGTATTCAGTGGGGGCCGAAACCGACGCCTTCCTGTACGACCGATCTTGTGCCTGACCTTCATGTACGCACCCACCGCACCTCTCCCACCATCGTCCGCACCCAGGAGGCGGTGCTGGAGTTTATCCTGCTGAATCATCCCTTAGACTGTCCTATTTGCGATCAGGCAGGCGAATGCCCGCTCCAGATCTGGACTTATAAGTACGGTCCTGAAGGCTCCAGGTTTGAGCTGGAAAAAGTCCATAAGCCCAAACGGGTGCCGCTCGGTCCTCATGTCATGCTGGATGCAGAGCGGTGTATCAACTGTACCCGGTGTGTGCGCTTTACGAGCGAAATCTCCCGGACCCACCAGCTCACTATGGTTCAGCGTGGCAATCTGAACTATCCCATCACCGCACAGGGCGAGCCGTTTGACGATCCTTACTCGCTCAATACCGTGGATATCTGTCCGGTGGGCGCCCTTACCAGCCGTGATCACCGTTTTAAGGCCCGGGCCTGGGAAATGAATTACACGCCCACTATATGTACGGGCTGTGCCAGAGGCTGCAATGCCGATGTATGGGTGCGGGATAACCTCGTTATGCGATTGACCCCCCGAAAAAATCTCCAGGTTAATGGCTACTGGATGTGCGATGAAGGACGTCTGGATTACAAAAAGTACAACGAAAACCGCACCTCCGGTGTATATGCGAAAGGAATACCTGTCTCCTGGGAAGATGCCCTTCAGCAAATCAGTGCGCTATTAGCCCGTTACGGCGAGGAGGTGATATGGGTGGGATCCGCTTATGCCAGCATAGAAACCCTCTATGTGCTCAAAGCGCTAAGAGACAAGGTTTCCCCTCATGCGCCGCTGTATTATGTCCCTCATATTCAGGCGGGGTGGGGAGACCATCTTCTCCGTCGGGACGATCGCACGCCCAATTCCAGAGGCGCCGAAGCTTTGGGATACACGGCCATAAGCCCGGATAATCTTATTCAGCTTATACAGGCTAAACCTGATGTACTCCTTTACTGGGTTGAAGACGATATTGCGCTGGCCGAAATCCTGCCACGCCTGCCAGAAAAAACCGCCATCATTGCGCATACCTATAATCGATCGGCAAATCCTGAAAGGCTTCTTTACGAGGTAGCCGCCAGTACGCATTTAGAGAGCTTTGCGACTTTTGTGAATGAAGATGGTTTAGCGCAGACGGTTCAGCCTGCCCGTCAGTGGCAGCAGATGAAGCCCACCGACTGGTTTTATCTGCCGAAGAGCCGCCTGGATGCCGCAGGCCAGGCTGTGGATCGCTGGCGTAACCCCGCTTATATTCCGGACTGTCTACCCACCTATCAGATCCTCATCAGCCTTGCCGATCGTCTCAAACAACCCCTCGGACTTTCCAGCGAACATCTGCCCCTCTGGGAAACGCTAAAGGCTAAACTACCTTTCATGCAAAGCGCCGTCTATCCCAAACTCAAACGCAAAGAAATTTTCCGCCACGACCAGCTCAGTTTCGCCATCAGGGTCTGAGTAATATACCAAAAGACGAAGCAAGACTCGTTCATAAAGCGGCGCAAGATAGGAACCCCCCTCCCAAACCCTTCCCCCTCACGAGGGGGAAGGACTGGGGTTCGGGGTTAAGGTAGTGTATAACCCAGTTTGGTATAAAGCCAGTTACAGCAGCTGGTTAGCGCATGAATTCTCGTTCCATTTGAAAAGGGGGATTTTAGAAGCCTCTTCACGTTTACTTGGCCCCCTTGCACAGGAGGAACTCCGGAACGCCGGATGGGCTCTATCGGCTCAATGCAGGGTCGTAGATCAACTGAATATAATACAGTCCCCCCACCCGAGGTCCGCCCGGAATCTGTACATAACGAATATTGAGCACATTTTGCCCGCCTATGCGGATCTGTACTTTGTACTTTGGAATCAGGTATCCTACTTGAGCGTCCAGCCACTGAACAGCAGGTACTCGTCCCTTGATCAGTCCATCGAACTCAGTAGCATCTATCCAGCGGTAGTTAAGGCTGGCACTCCACCGGCCCAGATTGAAAAAGTATAGGGAGCTTCCCACCTTGTGGCGGGGGGTATTGAAATTGGGCAAAATTGAAGGGTCTTTGGCGACGGATAGGGTCAATGACGCATAGCTATAGGAGAGGGTCCACAGGATTTTCGGAGAAATAGCGTATTCTATGCCGGCAGAGGCATAATCAGCATACACCTGATCCCTCACATTGGTGGCTGTATTGTAGCCGTAGGTATTGCCGTCTCGGAGGTTTATTAGACCCTCATAGGTATTGGGGTCCAGGTTGGAGAGGGCTACGGGTTTGGTCGTACCGGCTTCGTAAGAAGGCCTGGAGGCAATCACGTAACGATACAAAACGAAGTCTGTATAATAAGCCCGGGCAAACTCCACATCCAGATAAAGCCCTTTGAAGAGCAGGAGGCGGGTACCGATTTCGTAGTTTTGAATGTACTCGGGGCGGACGGGGTCGGTGGGGAGTCGAACCAGGTATTGCTGTGCCAGGGCAGCCAGCGTGGCGCTATCAGATACCCCGGATGCGGCTGCCTGGAAAGCCGCTACGGACCGAGCGGAATACATCCAGCGGTCCAGCCCAAAGGCCGATCGCGCCCTCGTCGTGCCGCCCAGGGTGATCTCCTGAAATCCAATATCCAGCGCAATAAACTGGTCCTCTAAGGTAGGTATCCGAAAGCCCGTCTGATAGGAGAGCCGGAGGCTATTTTGCCGCTCCCTCCCCCAGAAGAAAAGCGTGGCCAGACGAGGGGTAAAACGCCCCTGAAAGTACTGGCTCTTATCGTACCTCACCGCGCCCAGAAGGCGAATCCGTCGATTCCAGAGCCACCGATTGGCCTGGATAAAGCCACCATATTCGTGCATCCAGAAAGGCCCCTCAAAATCTACAAAAAGCGTTCCCTTCGTATTGATCCGATACAGGCGGAGGTTGCCCCCTATCAGGAGGTCAGCAAAGCGTCCTGTGTATTTAGAAAAATCATACTGGATTTCGCTGTGATAGAAAGAGGAGCGATCATAAAAGCCGGCTCCACCCTGCGTGCGAT
>Ga0197142_1000499_pt1 | contig 36045 bp, 35 predicted proteins | sample GBS60_MetaG_FD_148614 | JGI IMG/M metagenome (GOLD analysis project Ga0197142, IMG submission 148614) | Sediment microbial communities from Great Boiling Springs, Gerlach, Nevada, United States - GBS 60_MetaG | ecosystem: Environmental > Aquatic > Thermal springs > Hot (42-90C) > Sediment...
AGACATAAACAACAGATGAGGTGCCAAAAAAACATGTTGGGCAGTCAGTTAAAACATAGTTTAGGGCGCGGTTGATAGAAGCTAAGTCACTAATTCTTGAAGCATCACGGAATTGTTTTAAAAGTTCAGCTGGGTTAATGACCACAACAATAACAGTGGCTAAAACAGCAATAACTGCTAAAACAACTAAAAGTTCTACTAAGGTGAAAGAAGATTGATTGCTGCTGAGTTTTTTAATAAAAATAGGCATTTATTATTAAAAATGTTAATTTTTTTTTGCTTTGTTGGTTATATATATTATATCAAAACTATTTTTAGCCTAAAACTTTTTTATCCTTTAATAACTCCAACTGGTTTTAAACGAGCCACTTTTTTAGCTAAACCAACTCGATGGACAACTTCTACTACCTCATCAACATCTTTGTAAGCCAAAGGCGCTTCTTCGGCTAAGCCCGACATTGAACCAGCTCGAACACTAATACCTTTTGCTTCAAGTTCTTCTTTTAACTTTGAACCTCTAACCATTTTTTTGGCTTTAGTTCGCGACATAATTCGACCAGCGCCATGACAACTGCTACCAAAACTTTCTTTTAAAGAATTTTCAGTGCCAATAAGAATATAGGAAGCAGTGCCCATTGAACCAGGAATTAAAACCGGTTGATTTGGAAAAGCTCTAGTGGCTCCTTTTCGATGAACTAAATATTTTTTCGATTTAGTTTGATTTTCATCAAAATAATTTTCAATTTTAGCAATATTATGAGCCACATCATAAATTAACGTTAATTCTTCAAAAGCAGTCTCGCCAAATACCTTTTCCCAAGCCCGCCGAACTTCCCAAGTTATCAACTGACGATTTGCCCAAGCAAAATTAGCTGCTGCTGACATTGCGCTAAAATAACTTTTTCCTTCTTTAGAATCAAAAGGCGAACAAGCAAGTTGATTATCAACTAATTTAATACTGTATTTTGAAAGCGCGCTTAACATCAGCCGAATATAATCTGTTGCTACTTGATGTCCTAAACCACGACTACCACAATGAATCATTACACAAATTTGGTTTTCAAAAAGACCAAATTTTTGCGCATTAACACCATCAAAAATTTTATCAACTCGTTGAATTTCCACAAAATGATTACCAGCGCCAATAGTGCCTAATTGATCCCGGCCACGATCTTTAGCATGTTTGGAAACTAAATCAGGGTCAGCTTCTAAAAGCCTGCCATTTGATTCACAATTTTCTAAATCTTTTTCAAAAGCAAAACCTTTTTTAAACATCTCTTCAGCGCCTTTTCCTAAAACAGCGTCTAATTCTTTATTGGTTAATTTAAACCGACCGCCCCGACCAACACCTGAAGGCACTTCTTTGTAAATAGCCGCCGTTAAATCTGAAATTTTATCACGAATTTCATCGTAACTTCTCTCTGATTTTAATACCCTCACGCCACAATTGATATCAAAACCAATACCGCCAGGGGAGATAACTCCTGTTTCAAGATTCATTGCCGCCACTGCCCCTACTGCAAAACCATAACCTTCATGGATGTCAGGCATTGCCAAAGAATACTTTTCAATTCCCGGCAAGGTAGCAACATTTACTACTTGTTTTAGCGATTCATCAGTTAAAATGTCATTTAGAATTTTTTCGCTAGCAAAAACCCGACCCGGCACTAACATATCTTTCCTAAAGTCTTTAGGTATTTCCCAAATATATTCACTGATTTTTATAAGATTTTTCTTTTCCATAATTTTAAAGAAAACTCCATAATATTAGGATTTTTAATTTGATTATTAAACTCTTCAATAAAAATTTTTCTTCCTTTTTGGTAAACGACTAACGGTTTACCAGCTCTATCCCAACCAAGCTTTCTTAAAACTGAAATAGGTAAAGTAATGTAATAGCTTCTATTTGATTTCTGAATATTTCTGATATTTTCTTTGCTAATTTCTTTTCTAAACTCTTTTTCTTTTTTAAATTCTTTTTCTGATTTTATTTTTTTATTGTTCATTTTCTATTTTCATTATTCATTTTCCAAATTTTTTTAAATTATACAATTATACCATAAATTATACCATCGCTTTTAATTTCATTAAACTAGTTGCTCTAGATAAACTAGAGCAAGATAAGCTGAAAGACAAAAATAAATTTTAATAAAATAAAAAGTTTAAAAAATTAAAGCAAAAACCAAATAATCAAATATCAAGAGTCAAAACAACCTCAAAAATACCCCGCTTGTTTTTCTTTATCTCCACTCCATGATAAGTCACTGCTTTTATATCTTTGTCAAAATAATCTATAAAAACACCAAAAATATGAGCTTCTAAAAATTTTTCGCTAAAACGTAAAAATTTAACTCGCGTATAAATTTTTTTATTAATCTGACTTTGAGTTAAAATTTCGTTAAGAAAATTAACTAAAAGCGAATTAATGTCTAAACCTTCAATCTTAATTTTTTCAAAACCGACCGGTGTTTTTTTGTAATAAACTTTTCTTAATTTTTCGTTGACTAAAATTGAATTTAACCCCAAAACTGCATTTTGAAAAAGTTCTTCATAATTATGTCCAAAAACCTGAAGCCGTAAATCAGCCGTATGCTCAATTATTTTAAAAGCTCGCATTTTTTTTCAAAATTTCTTCTACTGTTTTTCTTTCATTCCACGGAATTTTTTTGCCATCAGCTAAATGAATAAAAGCTTCACTACCTTTGCCAGTAATAACCACTATATCACTCTTATTAGCTAAAGCAATTGCTTTTTCAATAGCCTCTTTCCTATCTAAAACTTTAAACACTGATTTGTGTTGATTAAATTGACCAGCATCAATAACACCTTTTTCGATTTCAGTTAAAATATCTTCAGGGTTTTCATCGTAAGGGTCTTCATTGGTTAAAATAATTTCATCGCAATAATAACTAGCAATTTTGCCCATAACTGGCCTTTTCCATTTATCCCGACCACCACCGGCTGAACCAAAAACACAAATCAACTTTTGATTTTTATCTAACAAATAATTGTTTCTTAAAAAAGAATAAATTTTTTCTAAAGAATCAGGCGTATGAGCATAGTCAATAACTACAGCAAAAGGCTCTTTTTGAACAAATTCTAAACGACCTGGTACGCCCCTAAAATCATTTAAAGCTTCTTTAATAATTGAATCTTTTATGCCTTGAGATTGAGCAAAAGCAACAGCAGCAGCGGTATTTTCAAGATTAAACTCTGTTTTCAGCCAGTCATTTTCTAAAACATTGTAAAGATGGCTTTTTTTAAATTCAGCAACATTAAAAAAAACAATAAAATTTTTAGGCGATTTTTTAACTGCTTTCTCAAAATAAGAAGCATTTGCGTCAGCTTCATTTATAAAAAAATAAACTTTCTTTTTTCTTGAATTAGCAGCATAACGGAAAAAAGAAGTTTTTGCTTCTCTGTATTTTTCAAAAGAACCATGAGATTCAATATGCTCTGGCATTAAATTAAGAAACATCGCTACATCCCATAAAATAAACCGATGACGATGTCTAACTACTCCTTCAGAAGTTACCTCTACTAAAGCGTATCTACATTTAGCTTTTTTTGCTTCAGCAAAAAAACGCTGAAGGACAAAGCGACCAGGCATAGTGTTGCCATAAAGATTTGGCTCGCTTCTCTCAGCAATCTTTCTTCTTACTGAAGAAAATAAAGCCGTTTTCTCGCCAGCTTTTTCAAGAATAGCGTTAATAATTTCTAAAGTAGTCGATTTACCTTTAGTGCCAGTAACTCCAACAACAATCAAGTCTTTTGAAGGAAAGCAATAAATAACGCTGCCTAAAAAAGCAAGCAAAAAATGATAAAAAGGTTGAAAAAAACGGTATAAAAACTTAGGTATAATATACTTTTTTAAAAATCTAAGAATTTTTTCAAGCATGATGACTAAGAATTTTAAGAACTTCTCTTAAACGTTCTTCTAATTTTTGACTTTTTTCATTGTTTAAATTTGTTAAAGCTTGTCTAATTTCAGCTCGTCGATAACCTAAACTAATTAAAATTTCCTCAATCTCGTTGTTTAAATCCATAACTTTAGTCAAAGAACTAGCTTTAGGAAGTTTTATTTTATTGTGAAGTTCAAGGATAATTCTTTCAGCGGTTTTTCTACCGATACCCGAACCTCTTGTTAACAGCTCAGAACGTTTTTCAATGATTGCCGCCATAATATTTTCAATCGAATCAATATCTAGGATACTTAAAGCTGTTTTTGGCCCAATGCCGGCAACGCTGTTAAGCATTTCAAAAAGCCGCAATTCTTCTTCTTTTAAAAAACCATAAAGTTCAAAACTATCTTCACGAATATAAAGAAAAGTAAAAACTTTAACCTTGTTAGCAGAAGCAGGTAAATTATTAAGCGTGCGAGTATTTGAAAAAATTTTTAAACCAATTCCTAAAATTTCAAGAATAAAAAAATCTTCACCGCGTTCAGTGACTTTACCAACAATATTGTAAATCACGTTAACTTTTTTGCTAATCTTGATTTCAAACGATTAGCTTTCCCTTTCTTAATAAAATTCACTTTTGCCATTTTGTCTAAAACTTTATAAACTTGAGGCAGAAAAGCTTTAGCCTCTTCTTTTTTACCAGCAGCAATAAGTTTTTTATATTTTTTAACCGTTTCTTTCATTTTTTTCTTTCGCATCAAATTCCGCGCTCGTCGCCGGATGTTTTGTCTTAAAGCTTTTTTAGCTGATTTAGTAATAGGCATAACTCTTATAAACTTTACACTATTTTTATTAAAATACAAGAGCTTTCAAAATAAAGATTTTAAGTTAAACAAAAATCAAGTAAAGCTTCTTCATATTCTAAACCGCCGCTTTTTACCGAAATATCATAATCAGCCAAAAGAAGCGCTTTCTTTCCTTCGGCCTGAAAAGCTAAAGAATTAAAAATCCTTCTGCTATCTTCTTTTTGAAGGAATAGACTTTCAAGTAAACCAAGCCGTCGTCGCCAATCTTTTTCTTTAAGCAACAAACGAGTTATTACAAAAACTTCTTCTTTTGGCAACCAATTGACACAACTTAAAACGTCTTCTAAAGAAATTGGTTGAGGAAAATTAGCTAAAGAAATTTTATCAAGTTCGTTTACCGCAAGCCAGCTTCTATCGCTTTCAGTTTTTTCTAAATAATTAATAAAAAAATACCAAGCTTTTTGACTAAAACGAAGTCTTCTTAATTCTAATTCTTTCCTGACAAAAACTTTCAATTTTTCACCAGTAAGTTCCAAAAAACTGCTAGATTTAACCGGTTCTTTAAGCAAAAAAGAAAAAATTTTTTTTGGTTTTTCTTTATCGGAAATTAAAAGAAAAACTCTATCTGCTTTAAGATACTTTTTTAAAATCGCTATCCACTCTTCTTTTTCTACTTGATTGCTTTGTTTTATTACCGCTAATTTTGATTCAACAAACATTGACGGCTGACTTAAAAAATCTTTAACCTCAAGCCAACCATCAGGATTATCTTCTAAATCAACAGCTAAAAAATCTAATTGCTTATATTTTTTCTTATAAGCATCTATTAATTCTTGTAATTTTTTGTTACGACGATAAGAGTCTTCGCCGTAAAGATAAATTATCATAATATCTTTAAATTAATTTTTGACACTTTGGACAAAAATGCGCTGATCGCCCAGCTATTTTAAGTCTTTTAATTTTTCCACCGCAACGATAACAAGACTCATTTTCCCGCTGGTACACATAACGAACTTTATCATAACTGCCCCGCTTGCCTTCAACGTCCCGATAATCATCAACGGAAGCTCCTTTTAACCTTATGGCTTTTTTTAAAATAAATCTTATTGCTTTATAAAGAGTTTTTAAATCTTTTTGCTTTAAATTTTCTGCTCGCGACAAAGGATGAATTTTTGAAAACCATAAAATCTCATCAGCATAAATATTACCAATACCACTAATAAAACTTTGATCCATTAAAACTGGTTTAATATAACCTTTTTTGTTTTTAAAAAGTTCTTCAAACTTTTTAAAAGTAAAATCTTTAGCCAATGGTTCTGGGCCTAAATTTTTTAAATCCGGCAAATTTAAAATAACTTCCCTAAAACCAGCTAAAATTTTAGCAAAACGTCTTAAATCCGAAAGCGCCAACATAAAACCATCATCTAAAAAAAATACAAGCCGAAGATACTGATTATTTCTGTCAGTTAAAAGCGGACCAGTAATTTCGCTTTCCCATTTTCCTTTTTTTAATTTCCATCTACCAACAAGAAGGTGGCCGCTTATTTTTTGATGAATTAACAAAAGATTATTATCTGATAAATGAATTAAAATATTTTTCCCTCTTCTTTCAACTTTAGTAATTTTTTTACCAATAATAATTTTTTTAAAATCTTTTTCGTTTTTTGGTAATTTAAAATATTTTGGCCAATCAGTCCAAACATCAACAATTTTTCTGTTTTTTACTTTTTTATTTAAACCAGAAACAATCGTTTCTACTTCTGGTAATTCAGGCATATTTTCATTTTATAAATTCCCAATTCTAAAAACAACAAACAAAAATTTAAAAAGCTTATTTTAATTATACCAAATTTATAGTATTTTGTCAAACAAACTTCATTCCTCTTTGATAATTGGTTAAAAAAAGTTATATTTATAATAAATGCCTTTTAAAAAAGACTCTAGTTTAGAAGAAAAACTTGCTGAAGAAAGACGACAAGCAGAAGAACGTGACGCCCAAAGAAGAGCTCAAAAATTAGGTTTTTCTTATCTTAATCTAGTTTCTGTTAAAGTACCAACTGAAATAAAAGCAATGGAAATTGTCCCCGAAATTCAAGCTAAAGATGCACTACTTGTTCCTTTGCAACTAGTTAAAAAAACGCTCGTGATTGCCGCTTTTAATCCAGAGTTGCCTAAAACAAAAAAAATTCTTGAAGAATTAAAAAACAAGTATGAACTTAAAATATTTGTTGTCTCGCTTAGCTCTCTTAAATATATCTGGAGTTTTTATCAATATATAAAAAAAGCAGGTTCAGAGATAAGCGGCAGGGTTGAAATAGATGAAGAACGTCTTTCTAAAATTCAAAACAAAATAAAAAATCTTAAAGATTTAGCAAATATTATTGAAGAATTCAAAAGCCCTCTTACTTCTCAAATACTAGAAATAATTCTTGCTGGCGCTCTACAAACAAAAAGCTCTGACATTCATCTTGAGCCAACCGCTTTAGCTGCCACTTTTCGACTCAGAATTGATGGCATTCTTCACATTGTTACTGAAAAAATTGATAAAAAAACCTATCAATCTTTAACCACTCGTATTAAACTTCTTTCTAATCTCAAATTAAACATCAATGATCAACCCCAAGATGGTCGTTTTACTATTGATTTAAAAGATAGAGATATAGAAATCAGAACTTCAGTTATTCCTTCAGAATACGGCGAAACAATTGTAATGCGTCTACTTGACCCGCTTGCTTTAAAAACCGAGCTTGAAGATTTAGGTTGGCGGAAAGATGACTTTGAAATAGTTATCAAAGAAATTAAAAAACCTCATGGTCTTATTCTCAACACTGGCCCAACTGGCTCTGGTAAAACCACTACTCTTTATGCCTTTCTTAAAAAACTTACTACTCCTGAGGTTAAAATAATCACTATCGAAGACCCAATTGAATATCATTTACCCGGCATTTCTCAAACCCAAGTTGATCCTGATGTTGGTTATACTTTTGCCAGCGGTCTTCGTTCAATTCTCCGTCAAGACCCTGACATTATTCTTGTTGGTGAAATACGGGATAAAGAAACAGCAGAAATTGCAATGAATGCTTCTTTAACCGGCCATCTTGTTTTTTCTACGCTCCATACCAATGACGCGGTTGGAGCTGTGCCTCGCTTAATTGATCTTGGTGTTAACCCTCAAATTTTAGGACCAGCTTTGACGCTGGTTATTGCCCAACGGCTTGTAAGAATTCTCTGTCCTTATTGTAAAATTGAAAAGAAAATCAGCGAATCTTTAAAAGAAGAAATCGAAAAGTTTTTAGAACAATTACCGTCTCGCGTCGATAAAAAATTATTTAAAAATTATAAAATTTATGAAGCTGGCAAATGTGACAAATGCGCTAATTTAGGTTATAGCGGCCGCACTTCAATTATTGAACTCTTTGTTATCAGTCGTGAAATTGAAAGACTTATTTACACCAACCCTAACGAAATCTCTCTTAAAGAATTAGCCAGAAAAGAAGGAATGGTAACTATGCAAGAAGATGGGATACTAAAAGTCTTAAGTGGGGTTACTGATTTTAATGAAATAGAAAGAATAACCGGGCCAGTTCCATTCAAAGATCTGTGAGCAAGACAAAAACAAACAAAAATCTCGACACCTTTAAAAATCGAGAAAAGGATGCTACCTGAGGAGTTAGCCAGCCGAAGCCAGCTAATCCTAATATCTAAGGTAAGACAACCTCTTGCTCACAGAGCTTTAAACAGAACTCTATATAAGAAGTTTAGCATAAATAAAAATTTTTGTCAAGGGGAAACAGGCGCTTATATTTTGGTTTTAGATTTAACGGCAAATCTTAAAAATTTGCTTCATTATACATTATATCTAGTATATATCCAAAAAGATATTTAAATCTAGAAATAATACTGTTAAAATGTCTATAAAAAGCTTATAAAATGTTGTTTTATAAGTATGTCACAAAAAACAATAAAAAACAATAACAATGAAGACCAGCTTCTTGAAATCGCTCTTAGACCGACTAGATGGGAAGATTACATTGGCCAAGAAAAAGTAAAGAAAAATCTGAAATTAATGATGGAGGCAGCAAAACAAAGAAACGAATCTTGCGATCATATTCTTTTCTATGGTCAAGCCGGTTTAGGCAAAACCACGCTTGCTCACCTTATTGCTAAAGAAATGTCAGTAAACATTAAAACTACCTCTGGCCCAATGCTTGAAAAAGCTGGTGACATTGCTGCCATTCTTACCAATCTTGAACCAAAAGAAATCCTTTTTATTGACGAAGTTCATCGAATCAACAAATTAGTAGAAGAAGTTCTTTATCCCGCTCTTGAAAACAGAAAACTTCATTTAATTATTGGCAAAGGTCCTTCAGCAAGAACTATTTCTCTTGACCTGCCACCTTTTACTCTCATTGCCGCTACCACTAAAATTAATCTTCTTTCCGGGCCTTTTCGTTCCCGATTTGGAGCAACTTTAAAGCTTGATTACTACCAAATCGAAGATATTGAAAAAATAATCAAAAGATCAAGCCAAATTCTCGGAGTAAATATTACCGATAAAGCGGTTAATCGCTTAGCTAAAGCTTCTCGTTTCACGCCAAGAGTAGCTAATCGTTTGCTTAAACGTTGTCGTGACTACAGTCAAGTTCACAACAAAAAAGTAATTGATGAAGAAGTAGTGACTGAAACTTTAGCTATGCTTGAAATTGATGAACTTGGTCTTGAAAATACTGACCGAAGATTGCTTGAAATTATTATTAAAAAATTTAACGGTGGACCAGTTGGTTTAAAAACTTTAGCCGCTGCTTTAAATGAAGAAGCTGGCACAATTGAAGATGTCTATGAACCCTTTTTAATGAGCCTTGGTTTTCTTAACCGTACGCCAAACGGTCGAGTGGTCACAGCCGCGGCTTATAAACATCTTAATCTTAAACAACCAACCATTTTAGTTTAAACAATAAATAAATTGAATGGACTGTCATTATAAAAGTAAATCCTCGGCTGAAACCAAAAAGTTAGCAACTCTGCTCGCAAAAGAAATATTAAAATTCCCAATTAATCAAAACAAAAACAAAAAAGAAAATGCTTTTATTATTGCTTTAAAAGGAGATTTGGGTAGTGGTAAAACTACTTTTGTTCAAGGTTTTGCTAATGGTCTTGGAATTAAAAAAAATATTGTCAGCCCAACTTTCTTAATTATTAAAAATTACAAACTAAAAAATAAAAACTATAAAAATTTTTACCATCTTGATTGTTATCGAATAAAAAAAATAAAAGAATTAAATAGTTTAGGTTTTAAAAAAATTATTACCGAACCTGAAAATATCGTTTTAATCGAATGGGCAAATAAAATTAAAAAATCGCTGCCTAAAAATACTCTTTGGGTTTGCTTTAATCACGGTCAAAAGGAAAATGAAAGAACAATAAAAATCTATGAAAACGCTTCTTCTTATTGATGCTAATTCTTTAATTCACAGAACTTTCCACGCCTTACCGCCTTTAACCACGCCCGATAACCAACCAATTGGCGCAATTTATGGTTTAGCCAAAATTCTTCTAAAGATTCTTCGAGATCAATCACCAGATTACATAGCTGCTTGTTTTGATAGACCAGAACCAACTTTTCGTAAAGAAATATTTAAAGAATATAAAGCCCACCGGCCACCAGCACCTCAAGAACTTGTCAGTCAAATTATTAAAGCTCACGAACTCTTTGAAAAATTCAATATTCCAGTTTTTGAAAAAGCTGGTTATGAGGCTGACGATGTTATTGGCACCTTAGTTAGAATTTTTAAAAATGAAAATAATTTAAAAATAATAATTTTAACTGGCGATTTAGACACTCTTCAACTAGTTAACAATGATTGCGTTATAGTTAAAACTTTTAAAAAAGGAGTAAGCGATATTGTGACTTATAATGAAGAGGCGGTAATAAAACGTTATGGTCTTAAACCCAGCCAACTTCCTGATTATAAAGGCTTGATTGGCGATGCTTCAGATAATATACCTGGTGTCAAAGGCGTCGGTCCAAAAACAGCTGAAAAAATTTTAAAAGACTACTCTAATTTAGAAACTTTTTTTGAATATCTTGAAAGAAAAAAAGAAGATAATTTAGCTAAAAAATTTTTACCTTTTAAAGACATAGCTTTATTTTCTAAAAAACTCGCCACTATTGAACCAAATGTTCCTTTTCAAAACCTTTCTCTTGAAACTCTGTCATTTAAAGAGTTAAATCAAAAAGAAATCATTGAGTATTTTAATCAACTCGGTTTTCAAAGCTTAATTAACACCCTAAACAAAAGCAAAAAATTATCAAAAAATGAAAATAACTCAAAAAAACAAGCAATCCAAAGGGAATTATTTTCATTAAAAAAACCGACTGAAAATTTTATTATTTTTACTAAAGCTAATGAAATTCTAAAAAAAAGAAACGAAGTTAATTCCTCAAAAATAAAAATTGCTTATGATTGGCACAAACTAATCAAAAAACTCAATCAAAAAATTAAGATAAAAGAACCTATTTTTGATATTAAAATTGCCAGTTGGCTTATCGACCCCGACCAAAAAGATTTATCCTTAAAAAATCTTTCTAAACGTTTTCTTAATAAAGAAATAACTCAAGAAAATGAACAAATTCTTGAAGAGCTATACTTTTTTACCAACAAAACCATAAATGAATATGGTTTAAAATATGTTTTTGAAAAAATTGAAATGCCTCTTATACCTATTTTAGTAAATATGGAAAAAAACGGCATTAAGGTCAATCTAGATAAATTAAAAAAACTAAATAAAGAAACCGAAAAAGAACTAAAAGAATTAACTGGAAAAATTTATCAATTAGCAGGAGAGGTTTTTAACATTAACTCTCCCAAACAAATATCGCGCATTCTTTTTCAAAAACTTGGCATCAAACCATCAAAATTTCAAAAAACTGAAAAAGGAATTTATTCTACATCTGAAAAAAATCTTTTTGAATTAAAAGATAAACATCCAATTATAAATCTTATTCTTAATTATCGAGAAACTTTTAAAATTAAATCAACATACATTAAACCTCTTCAAGAAATGATTAACAAAGATGGACGTATTCGTACAAATTTCATTCAAACAGGAACGGCTACTGGTCGTTTAAGTTCTGAAAAACCCAATCTCCAAAACATTCCTCAATCATCAAAATGGGCTCAACCTCTAAGAGATATTTTTGAAGCAACTTATAAAGCTAATTTTCTAAGTTTTGATTATTCACAACTAGAATTACGCATTCTTGCTCACGAAACAAATGATTCTGAACTCAAAAAGACTTTTTGGCAAAATCAAGATATTCACCAACTCACCGCTGCCCAAATTTTCAATATCCCCTACGAAAAAGTAACGCCTGATATAAGAAGTCTGGGGAAAACTTTAAACTTTGGTATTATTTACGGCATGGGGCCTAAGGCTTTAGCCACCACCAGTGGCCTTACTAAAACTGAAGCAGAAGCTTTTATTAAAGAATATTTTAGCAAATTCCCTTCTATTAAAGAATGGCAAGAAAAAATTAAAACCGAAGCTCAAACAATGGGTTTTGTTAAAAATGCTAATGGTCGTAGAAGGTGGTTTTTAAACATTGTTGCAAACAATTCCAAAATTCAAGCCGAGGCTGAACGAGCTGCTATTAATATGCCTATTCAAAGTTTAGAAGCTGATATTATCAAACTAGCAATGATTAAAACCGCTGACTTAATTTATAAAAAAAGATGGCAAAAGAAAATCAAACTACTTTTATCAATTCACGATGAATTGCTCTTTGAAGTTGATAATGTTATTCTTAACGAAGCAGCTGTCGCTCTTAAAAAAATCATGGAAAAAGTTTATCCCTTATCTGTACCTCTTAAAGTTGAAGTTAAATATGGACCAACATGGGGCAGTTTAAATCAATACTTAAAAAAATAAAAAAATACGCTAATTTAGCAGAAATAAAGCTTGCTTGGTTAGCTTTAATTTTATTTAGCATCATTTTTCTAATTGGTTTATTATTTGCTCCTTTCTTTTTCAAAATAACTATAACAATAGTTTTTTTAATTGGCTTTATTATTTTTATTAAAATTAGTTTAAAAACAGCCCAAAATATTATTGAAACCGAAACTAAAAATAAAGAATTAGAATCAATAATCAGTGATTTTGACGCTGCTATAGTTGGTTATGATTTAGATTTTAAAATTACAGCTTTTAACAAAGCAGCGGAAAAAATTTTTGGCATCAACTCCCAGCAAATAGTTGGTCAACAATTAAAACCTGATTTTATTAAAAAACCCCAGTTCAAAAGACTTGCTCAAATTATTTTTCCTTCTTTAGCGCCGATAATAAACCAAATTTCTGAACCAAATACCTGGCCTCAAATAGTAGATATCACTCTTGAGGAACCATATGGCGAATTTAGAACTTTTCTAATTAGAGTTCTTGACAAGAAAAACGAGCCAGTTAAGTTTTTCAAAATCATAAGAGATAGAACTCGCGAAAAAACCGTGCTTCGCTCAAAAAGTGAATTTATCAGTGTCGCTGCTCATCAGATTAGAACGCCACTCAGTGCTATTAACTGGACATTTGAAACTTTAATAAACTCAGTAACTGACTCAAATCTTAAAAAAATAGTTCAAAACGGTTACGAAGCTTCTCAAAGAGCTTCAAAGGTAGTAAATGACCTTCTTGATGTTTCTCGGATTGAAGAAGGTAAATTCGGTTATAACTTCGAAGAAGTTAATTTATATGAATTTATAAAAAATATTCTCGTTTCTTTTAAAACAATCGCTGAACAATATCAAGTCCAACTTTATTTTAAAACCATAAACGAAAAACTAATTGTCCGGATAGATCCTCAAAAACTTGCTATTGCTTTCTCTAATCTAATTGACAACGCAATTCGTTATAATATAAAAAATGGAAAAGTTGAAGTCTTTGTTGAAAAGACCATGATAAAACAACAACCTTTTGCTAAAATAACTATAAAAGATACAGGTGTTGGTATTCCGCCATCTGAAATTGAAAAACTTTTCAGAAAATTTTATCGAGGTAGTAATGTTGTTCATTTAGAACCAAACGGCAGTGGTTTAGGTCTTTATATTGCTAAAAACATTATCCAACAACACGGCGGAGAAATCAATGTAGAATCAATACTCAATCGCGGTAGCACCTTTTCTTTCACTCTACCTCTTAATTTTTCGCTTATCCCTAACCGAGAAATAATCTACGAAGAAGAAATATAAAAATATGGCTGGTCATTCACATTGGAAACAAATTCAACATAAAAAAGTTATAGCTGATCAGAAAAAAAGTCAGATCTTTTCCAAAATTCTTAACGCTATAACTGTGGCTGCCCGCCAAGAACCTAACCCCCAATTTAATCCTAAACTTAGAACAATGATTGAAAAAGCTAAATCTTATAATATTCCTCAAGAAAATATCCAACGGGCTATTGATAAAGCAAGTCAAAAAGACAAAAAAATTCAAGAAATACTTATAGAAGCTTATGGACCTTATGGAACCGCTCTTATTATTGAGGGGACAACTGATAATCAAAATCGCTTTATTGCTGAAATAAAAAAAATTCTTGAAAAACATCAAGCAAAATGGGTTGAGCCTGGTAGTGTCCGTTGGGCATTTGTTTTAAATAAAGAAACACAAGAATGGCAACCAAAATTTTTTCAAAACTTAGACAAAGAAGGCAGTGAAAAACTTAAAAATCTTATCGAAGAAATTGAAAATCATAATGAGGTTCAAAAGGTATATCACAATTCTCGGTATTGATCCCGGTACTAAAAAAATCGGTTATGGTTTAATAAAAAAAGAAGGTAATAGTCTTAAATACCTCCAAAGCGGTCTTATTGACAACAATAATTCTCCTAAAGAAAAACAACTTTTAAAAATTGAAAAAGACTTAACTAAAATCATTAAAAAAGCAAAACCAAATTTAGTAGGAATTGAAAAGCTTTATTTTTTAAAAAACAAAAAAACGGCTCTTGATGTTGCTCAAGCTAAAGGAGTTATTATGGCTGTTTTAGCTAAGTCAAAAATACCCTTAATTGAAGTTTCTCCAACTCAGGTAAAACTGGCTACTACCGGCAACGGTAAAGCGACCAAAAAAGAAGTGGCAAAAATGGTTTATCTGACTCTAGGACTTGACCAAAATAGTAAAAAAATAGATGATATCACTGATGCTTTGGCTATTGCCATAACTGTTTCGAATAAATCAAAAGCCATTGACATTTAAAAATTTTTGAATATACTACAAAAATCATAAACCTATAAAAAGGTCGTTAAATAAAAAAAAGTATGGCAGTTAAAGAATTAAAAAAAGTTTCTTTGGTTGGCGCTGATAAGGAAGAGTATATGGATGATATAGAGGAAGAAGGACTTGAAGAAGAAAACGAATTTGAAGATGACGAGATGATTGATGAAGAAGAAGTTGAGGAAAATGACGAATTCGGTTATCCTGCTGAAGAAGATAACTCTGAAGAAATGTAATAGATAATAGATAAAAATCACTTTCAAAAAATAGCGCCCCGCTAAAATAAATGTAAATAATTAAAAACATTTATGATAGCGGGGCAGTTTTATTAACTTGGTAAAAAATATAAAATATCTATAATGACTCCATATAAAAAAATTAAATATAAAAAAATTGGTCAATGGTTTACAGCTTTCATTCTTTTGTTTTTAGGTGTTTTTGTTTTTTATATTTTTATCTTGATAAAAGATTTACCAAAACCAGAACAATTCGGTAACCGTCAAATTAATCAATCAACAAGAATATACGACCGAACCGGAAAAATTCTTCTTTACGAAATTCATGGTGACGAAAAAAGAACGATAATTTCTTTTAAAGAAATCCCCGATTATCTTAAATGGGCGACAATAGTTGCCGAAGACGTTCATTTTTACTCACATCCGGCTTTTGATTTAAAAGCTATCTTAAGAGCTTTAATAACTAACATAAAAGAAGGCGAGTTCAGCCAAGGAGGATCAACAATTACTCAACAACTAGCCAAAAATCTTTTTCTTACTCCTGAAAAAACCATTAATCGCAAAATAAAAGAAATTTTTCTCGCTATTGAACTTGAATCTCGCTATTCAAAAGACGAAATTCTTGAGCTTTATCTTAATCAAATCCCTTATGGTTCTAATGCTTATGGCGTAGAAGCAGCTAGTCAAATATATTTCAATAAATCAGCCCGGGAATTAAATTTAGCTGAAGCTGCTATTTTAGCTAGTTTACCAAAAGCTCCTACCTATTATTCGCCTTGGGGAAGTCATCAAAAAGAGCTTTTTGAAAGACAAAAAAACATCCTCAAAAAAATGAATGAATTAGGTTATATCTCAAAAGAAGAGCTAAATCAAGCTATTGAAGACAGCCAAAAAATAAAATTTGCCTCGCCAGTAATAGGAATTATTAAAGCGCCTCATTTTGTTCTTACTGTTAAAGAAATTCTAATAAAAAAATTTGGCGAAGAAATGGTTGAAAAAGGTGGTTTAAAAGTAATAACAACGCTTGATTGGGAAATGCAAGAAATTGCTGAAAAAGTAATAAAAGAGGGAGCTGAAAGAAATGATAAACTTTACCAAGGTAAAAATGCTGCTCTTGTTGCTCAAGATTCTAAAACTGGACAAATTTTGGCTTTAGTAGGTTCTAGAGATTACTACGCTAAAGAACCTTTGCCTCTAAATTGTGTTCCAGGAGTCAACTGTGGTTTTGAACCAAAATTTAACGTAGCTACCCAAGGACTAAGACAACCGGGTTCAGCTCTTAAACCTTTTGCTTATCTTACTGCTTTTAAAAAAGGTTATTCGCCGAAAACGGTTGTAATTGATGCACCAACTGAATTTGTTTCCGGCAACCCTGATTGTCCAGCTATTGTCACCCCTATTTCCGATTCTAACCCTAATTGTTTCAACCCTGATAACTTTGATAATAAATTTCGAGGTCCGATTTCATTTGAACGCGCTTTAGCTGAATCAATAAATGTGCCTTCAGTTAAAGTTCTTTATTTAGCTGGTTTTGACGATGTTCTTAAAACACTGGCTAATTTTGGTATCACTACTCTTAAAGAAAGAGCTCGTTATGGGCTTTCTCTTGTTCTTGGCGGTGGTGAAGTTAAACTATTAGAACTAGTCAATGCTTACGCTGTTTTAGCTCAAGAAGGAATTCTTCATAAACAAAAGTTTATTTTAAAAGTTGAAGATTCAAAAGGTAATGTATTGGAAGAATACAAAGACGAAGCTTTAAGAGTGGTAGAACCTCAATATCCCCGATTAATAAATCAAATTTTATCTAATGTTGAATTGAGGTCTGGTCTTTTTCAAGGAAGTTTAGAATTAACTATTTTTCAAAACCACGAGGTGGCGCTTAAAACAGGAACCACTAATGATTACCGCGATGCCTGGGCAATTGGTTATACTCCTTCTTTAGTAGTTGGTGTATGGGCTGGCAACAACGATAATAAACCAATGCAAAGATATGCCGGAAGCATTCTTGCTGCAGTACCAATTTGGAGTTCTTTTCTTAAAGAAGTTTTATCAAAAAAAATAGAACCAGAAGAATTCACAAAACCAGAACCAGTTTCTTTACCATCAAAACCAATGCTTAATGGTGAGGCAGTTTATCTACCGGTTATCAATGGCGTTATTTTCCCTCAAATTCACACAATTCTTTACTATATTGATAAAAATAATCCTCTTGGTCCAATTCCAGAAAATCCTTATAAAGATCCTCAATTTATCAATTGGGAAACTGCAGTTATCCAATGGGCTAAATATAATATCCCAATGTTTCAAATTTATAATCAACCAATTCCAAAATCAATTTATTTTGAAACATATCAGAAACAATTTTCTTCTCCTCAACAAACTCAAGGCTCTCTTAATAATATTGTAATTAAAGTCAAAAATATCAAAAACGGGGATTTTGTAAACGAACCATTATTTTTTGAAGCCGAAATAATATCGTCTTATAATCTAAATTTAATCGAGTTTTATATAAACAACCGTTTGATTGAAAGAAGAAACGTTGTCGGAAATTTTTATCGCTATAATTACCGAATTAATTCTCTTGAACCTCAAAATTTAATAGAAATAAAAGCTCGGGATCAATTTGGTAATAACGCTGAAACCTCATTAATTGTTTTTAATTAAATAAAATTCAATTTTATTTATTAAACATAATCTATAAATTAAGATTTTATTGGCATTAAAACGTAAACAAGACTTTTATCTTCCAGGGCTTTAATTAAAGCAGGTTTATCAACGCCATTTATTCCTAAAGATACCTCTTCAGAATCATAAATTTTTAATCCATCAAGAAGATAACGCCAATTAAAAACTATTGAAAATTTTTCTCCTTTTAATTTTACTGGTATTAAATACCGATTTTCACCCAATTGACTTTCAGTTGCAAAAATTTCAAGAAATTTTTTATTATCACCAACTTTAAGAGTGATATCGTTAATTCGGCTGGTAAAAATACTTGTTAAACGAATTGAATTAATCATTTCTTGACGATTAACAATAATTTCAAATTTAGTTTCTTTTGGAATAACCGTTTCATAATCAGGAAATTCGCTATCAATAATTCGAGAAACAATATCTTGATTTTCGGTTTTAAACAAAACTTGATGAGAATCAATAAATAATTCAGTTTCTGAATCGTTATTTTTAATTATTCTTAAAAGTTCAAAAGCTGTTTTAAGCGGAACAATTATTTTTATTTTTTCTGTTTTTTTTGTTATTTTATAACTTTCTAAGGGTAGGGTTTTTTCAGCCAAACGAAAACTATCAGTAGCTACAAATTTTAAAATATTATCTTGATAATAAATAAATAAACCGCTTATTTCTGGTCTAACTTCAGAATATTGAGCAGCAATAATCACTTTAGAAAGAAATTCTTTAAAATATTTATTTTTAAAAATTAAACTTGGTTCTTTAACTTTTATTGTTGGGATAATTGGAAAATCTTCTGAATTTTGACCATAGATAGTCGCTTCATAATTATCTGTTTTGATATTTAAATGATGATTTCTTTGCTCTAATTGAATTCTTTCTGAACTTAGATTTTTAACAATATTATAAAATAAAGAAAATGGTATACAAATTTTTCCTTCTTCAATTATTTTTCCAGAAAGATAATGAGTAACAGCTAAATCTAGATTGGTGGCAGTTATTTTTATTTTATTATTTTCAGCTAAAAAAAGAACATTTTTTAAAATAGGCAAATTTGAATTTTCACCAACAGATTTTTCCACAGAGAAAAGTCCTTCTAAAAGATTATTTTTAAGAATAATTAGTTTCATAGATAGTTTTTGTGGATATGTTGATAACTTTCAAGAATTTTTGAAAATTTGTTCTTTTATTAATATAATTTTTTGATTAAAAGTTGGATTAGTTGTGATTTCATTGTTGATTTTTTCGCAAGCATGAATAACGGTTGTATGATCACGTTTCCCCAACTTTTCACCAATGTTAGGATAAGACATTTTTAAAATTTCACGAAGAAGATACATAGTGATTTGACGTGGTTCGACTACATTTTGTTTTCTATTTCGGGCGATAATATCATTTGGTGAAATTTCAAAGAAATCGCTTACTGCTTTAATAATATCATTAGCAGTAACATTTTTTGACATAGTTTGGACAGTTTCATTGATAATGTCTTCAATTTTTTTCAAATCTAAATTTTTATCTTTATATTGTTGGTAGAATACAATTTTATTTAAAACCCCTTCTAGTTCTCTTACGTTTTTTTGAACCTTAACAGCAATTAATTCTAATATTTTTTCATCAACAATCCAACCTTTTTGTTGTGCTTTTGTTTTTAAAATAGCTAAACGCATTTCATAATCAGGATAACCAATGTCAGCAATCATGCCACCTTCAAAACGAGAACGAAGTCTTTCTTCAAGAGTAGGAATAGCTGCTGGTGGTCTATCGGAAGAGATAATTATTTGTTTTTGATTTTCATAAAGAGCGTTAAAAGTGTAAAAGAATTCAAGTTCGGTGGTTGGTTTGCCACCAATAAATTGAATGTCATCTATTATAAGCACATCAATATTTCTGTATTTTTGTTTTACATCTTCCATTCTTTTGTTACGAACACCTGTAATCACGTCGCTTATAAATTTTTCTGAACTAACATAAAGAACCCGAACTTTATTTTTGTAGTCTTCTACAATTTTGTTACCAGCGGCTTGAATTAAATGAGTTTTACCAAGACCGACACCGCCATAAATAAAAAGAGGATTATATTTTTGGCCAATATCTTTAATGACCGCATTTATTGCAGCAAAAGCTAATTCATTTGAAGAGCCGACTACAAAATTATCGAGTCTATAATTAGGATTAAGATTAGTTTTAGGATCAATTTTGAGTTCAATAAGAGATTGTTGAGGGGAATCTTGGGTTATAGCAGGATTGAGATTCTTTTTTTGATTGTTTAAAACCACATAATCAACGTGACGAATTGAGCCATCTATTTGTCTAAGCGAACTGAGAACAAGTTTGTGATAGCGGTTTTTAACCCATTCTTTTGCGAATTGATTAGGAAGACCAACTAAAACAGAACCGTCTTTTTCATTTTTTTCTATAAGCTGACTTTCTTTCAGCCAAGTTAGAAAATTTGGTCTTGAAATTTGAAGTTCAATTTCTCCTAACACAGTTTGCCAGATTTCTTTTAAATCCATGTTGTTATTTTTGTTTATCATTTTATTTTTTTAAGATTTTTATAAAATATGTTATTATTTTATATACTTAAATATATTTTAAAATGTTGCAATATTGAATACAAAACAGTTTTATGCTTTAATTGTTAATATCCTGTGAATAACATTCCGTAAATAAAAATAATAAAGAAAATGCCTAAAAGAACTTACCAACCTAAAAAAAGAAAAAGAAAAAGAACTCATGGTTTTCTTAAAAGAATGAGAACGGCTGGTGGTCGAGCGGTTATTCGTCGTCGACGAAGAAAAGGAAGAAAACGTCTTACTCCATAATGGGATAAGTATAGTTTATATGAATTATGGGCGTTTTAATAATTAAAAAGAAGCCAAAAATTTCTAATTCTAAAAAAACTAAATCTTTGTTAATAAATGTTAGTTCTCGAGTTTCTAAAAAAGCAACAGTGCGCAATCTTTTAAAAAGAAGAATTCGGGCTATTGTAAGACCTATTCTTAAAATTGATAATCAAAATACTTATTTGATTATTGTCAAACCAGAGGCAGTAAAACTAAGTTATCAAGATCTAAAAGATGAAATTTTAAAAAAGATTGCTATCTGAAAGGTATTAACGATTATTTAGTTATGACAGAAATATTTAATAGTTATTTATATCAACCAATTTTAGCTATTCTTATTTTTATCTACAAAAATTTTGCTTTTCATGATTTTGGTTTAGCAATAATAATTTTTACTTTATTAGTGAGAGTTATTTTTTTTCCTATTTTTTATAAAGGAGCTAAGGATCAAGCTTTAATGCAATATCTTCAACCTCAAATTAGAAAAATTCAAAAAGATTATAAAAATGACAAAGAAAAACAAGCAAAAGAACTTTTTGCTCTTTATCAAAAGCATAATTTTAATCCTTTCTCGGGTTTTTTTCTTTTAGTTATTCAACTACCAATCTTAATTGCTATCTATCAAATTTTTGTTAAAGAACTTAACAATAGCGCTTTTGACAATTTGTATTTTTTGGGGTTAATTAATTTAGGGGAAAGAAATTTGATATTAGTTGTGTTAACTGCATTTTTTCAATATTTTTTGGCTAAAATTTCTTTATTCTCCTCCAAAAATTTTTCACAACAACAGCAAGAGAAGGAAGATTCGGTTTATTTTTCTTTAAGTAAAGATTTTAATAAAATAACGGTTTTGTTAGGTCCTGTTTTAACAGTAATTATTTTGGCTGTTTTGCCATCAGCTTTAGCGCTTTATTGGTTAGTTTCTACGGTTTTTTCTATTTTCCAGCAAGTTTTTATAATAAATAAAAAAGTAAACCAATATCAAGCAAAATGATTTATAATTATAAATAAAAAAATGGAAAGGGTAATTCAAAAGTTAAAAACACTTCTTGAAATAATGGGTTTTAACGAGGCAAGGGTAAATTTCGATGAAACACATCGGAAGATTTCAATTTTTATTGAGGATGAAATAATAAGAAAACAAATACCAAATATTCTTCCAGCTTTCGATTGCTTAGTTAATTTAATTGCTCGTCAAGAAGGCGAAAATTCGGTAATTGTTGATTTAAATTACTACCGGAAAGAAAGAGAACGTTTAATTATTGAATTAGCTAGAGCAGCAGCAAGAAAAGCGCTTGCAACTCAAACGCCAATTGAATTGCCTCCAATGAATGCTTATGAGAGAAGGTTAGTTCATATGGAAATAACTACTCATCCTGATTTAACAACAGAAAGCATTGGCCAAGGAAAAGAAAGAAGAGTGGTTGTTAAAAAATTTATACCCAATGAGAGTAAAAGCGAATAAAAGAAATAAAAAATATTGAGAAAATCTTTATTTGTTTAATTATTTAACTTTAAAAGTTAATATTAAGATTCAAAAAGAACAAATAAAACAGGATAAAAGACTAGTTTAATTTTAAAGTATAAAGATAGCCATCGTAACGGTTGATAAAGTAAAGATAACCATCAACGTATTGCGGATTTAAAGCATCAATAGGTGGTATAATTTCTTCCCCTCTTCCGCCTTCTAAACCGCTTTCAATAATTGTTAAAACGTCTCCCGTGTCGGTATTTAAAAGATATAAATCATCAACAGAGTAAAATTTATTTTGGAAATAATCATCAGGTAGAATAATTTTTGTTGGTATTTCTCTTGGCACAAAACAATAAATTAAATTTCCAAAAACACCTTCGCATTTTTGAGGCAGGGTTTTTAAAATGGCAGGTATTAAAATCTGGAAAGATTCATTAAGAATTTCTAGATTTTGATTATTATTTGAAAATTTAAAGAAAATATCATTGTTTATTGATTTTTTAATGATTAATCCTCTTTCTTTAAATAAGGAGCTGATTGAGAGGTTGTCTAAATTCAGTAGCCAAGAACTGCTTTCGTAAAAAGCGGTTGGTTTTTCTGTTATTATTAAATAGTTTGGTTTTTTAAAGATTAAATTAACGTCTTCTAATCTTAAATCTGTGATAATGGTTTTATAAACTGGCGGGTTTTCGTTCAAATTTATTTTTACCAAACTTTGTTGATTATTGTTGTTGATAAAACCGATTAATTCTTCATCATTAGATCCCCAACTAACATTTATTATTTCGGAAGGTAGCGGTCGCCAAATTTTATCAATCAAATCAAAAATTCCCCATTTTGGCTTAGCAGGATCGCCAAAACTAGCAAGGACTTTTTGTTTGTTAGGCGATAAATTAATTCTGTTTAAAGCGTTTATAGTTTGATTTGATAATATAATATCTTCTTCTTTTTTAGTTTCAAAGATTTTACCGTCGTAGGATAAATAGTAAACGCTGTTTGTTTCTGGGATTGTCCAAAAATCAAATATAGGTTGATCTGATATTTTTAATATTCTTCTTGCACTTTCTGAATTATAAAACTCTTCTTGGTTTTCGTTTGGCGGCAACAAGGAAGAAGATTTTTGGGGAGAAATAAAAAAATACCAAAGAGCATAAATTAAAAAACTGACAAAAATTACAATTACAATACTGATAGTTATTATTTTTGGTGTTATTTTCATTTTTCTATAATTATTCTTTAAATGTTATATGGATATGTTGCCCTTTTTTGTTATTACCAAATATTTCAGAGCAAGTATCGGTTCGGTAGAGTTTGTCATTATAATCAAAATATTCACATTTTGTATCATTTCCAATTGTTTCTGATAAACCTTTCATAAATACTAACACCTTTTGCCAATCTTCTGCATTACCCCTAACTATTATATCAGCAGCTCTTCCTTTGTAATGATATGAATTTACCGCATGAGAACCACCGGTGAGACTAGTAATGGTAAATGGCGGAATTGTGCCTTCTTTTACTTTTTGAGCAGCAAATTTTAACCCATATAATAAAGGTTTTGACAGGGTTGTAGTTCCATTGGATCCACCAATAGGACAATTTGAGGTTTTGTCACAGTTATTAAAACATACTCTTGGAAAATTTCCGTTAGCAACTTCGGTAAGAATACTATAAGGATCTGTTCCTCTTTGGCAGCTGGCTGTTCCATCCCCATAAATTCCTATTGTTCCATTTTCTATATATGTTAATAATTCACCAGCGATTCTTTTTGTTTCTTCGTCTGGATTTTGTTTAGTCCCGTAAGCTATAGTATTTTCATATTTATATTCAATACAAGTCCAAACTGGAGGTTTGCAGTAAGGAAATTCGCTATTTGGATAACAAGCTGATATATTATTCTCTTTTATTATTTTCACCGTCTCTTCATAACTAGGCGATATTGTTATATCTTCAAAGTTAAAATTTTTATCTACTGTCTTTGCTAATTCAATTGTTCTATAACTACCTTTAAAACCTTGTTCTTGATAAGCAGTGGTAACCATTTGCCATTTCAGACAACTAATTCCGCTTTTTTGGGATTTCGCTGAACAAAGCTCAAGGGTAGGCTGAAGATCGACAAGATTAATAGGAGCATCATCTCCTTCTTTTCTAGCATAAATAAGACAACGTGCAGTAGTTTTAGGATCAGTGCCTTTTATAAAGTAAGGATAAAGCCAGACTACTGAACCAGCATCAATAAATTCTTCTTCGTTATAATATTGACCTGGATCTATATTTATTCCATGTTTTGTCACTACCTTTCGAACAACACAACTTGCGGCGCCTATACCATTAGCATTAGCGCTTCCTGGAACTATTAGTGATGCTTCTAAATTACCACCTGGGCCACCTGAAAGAACAGTTGTGTCAGAACTAATTGCTTTTATGTTTATAAAATCACCGCAATCGTTTGGAGGTGGTTGTTGGACTAAAGTTAAACTAGTAGGAGTTACCAGTTTTTCTCCACCGGGGGTTTTCAGCTGAACTAAACGAGGATTTATGGTTTGCAGGATTAAATAAGAACTAAAAAGAAGCACTAAACCCCAAATTGCTGAAGTAATCATGCTTTTGCCTTGCTTCTGGCGATCAGGAGCGCCGCTGTTTATAATATAGTAAATTGCTCCGATAACAATACTGCCTACTGCTAAAATTCCTCCAGTTGATAAAGCAAAAATATAAATTCTTCTTATAAAATCAGCGATGTCTTTGCTGTTAACAGTGGGCGGGCAATAATTTGAACCTGGGATATTTTGGGGACAAGGAGGAAGTTCTATTTTTACAATGTTTCCATCTTCGGCAAAAACATTGACTGCTAAAATGATTTTTATAACGAATATAATTAAAATCAATAAATCCTTTTTCATATTTTTATTTTATAATTATTTTATAAGTATTTCTTCTTCACTTTTTGAAATTTCAAAAGAATTAGTTTTACTTTGAGCAAAAGCGGTAATCTTTATTTTTTGTTGACTTGTTAAAGTTGGCAAGCCAACGATATTTAAATTTAAAATGTTTGTATCGCTTTTTTGACGTTGGCCATTAACTTCCCAGAAAAAATCAATTTCATTTAATGAATTAATATTGAAAAAATAAGGAATAGTTTTGATTTTAACTAATGAATCAGCAAATAAAGATATGGTTTTTTGAAAATAAGGTAGATCAATAGTAAGTTGAGGATTGACTATTGGTAGCAAAAAGGAATTTTCAATTATTTTTCCTTCATCAAATTGAATGACGGCTTTTATAAATAAATTTTCACTAAATTCTGGTTCTATTTTAAAAAGCAATGATTTTAAACCTATTCCACTTGAAATTTTTTTATCGTCGACATACCAAGCAATAGGGTTTTTTGATAAATCAATAAACTTGTTGTTGTTAAAAGCTTCAAGCGAAACACTTACGAGGCTATTTTTTGTAGGTAGAGCCTTGCCGGCATAATCAGAAGGGTAAAAATTTTTAGCCTGCCAACTGAAAATGATTTGTGGATTTGTTTGGGAGTTTGTTTGTTTTGGCAGAAAGTAAATGCTGATAATTAGTAATATTAGAATAGTTATTTTTATATTTTTTTTATTTATGACTGAATTAGTCTTCATTTATTTATATTATACTTTATTTAGCAGAAATAGGTATTATTTTCTTTTTTATGATTTTTGCAGTTTTTTCAGAGTTAAAAGCTGATGTGGTTATTTTTCTATTGTGAATTAAAGCTGTAGCTAAAAAAACAATGGTAAGAGTGGGAATAATAGGCAAGAGATTAGCCGCATATTTTGCTATTTGTTTGCCTAATTTTAAAGCGTCTTTATCATCTTTTTTCCAAGCCCACCAGTTCATAGTAAAAGTGCCAAAGCTTTGAATTATTGGAGCAATTGCTAAACCAACGCCGGTTAGATCAATGACTATACATATTATATCAATAAATAAAAAACCTAAACCACCTATTATCATTTCAACTATACCGTATTTTTTAAATTCTTCGTCCATAGTTTTATTTTAAACCTTTTATTTCTAAAATTTGTTCAGGGTTGGTAGTAATGATTTGGTCTTCGGTGTATGAAGAAATTATTTTAATAGCTACGTGTTTTAATCCGGCAAAAAACAATCCTTCGCCGATATTAGCTTCAAGAAGAAGAGCTTTTTCAGCTTCAGTAAGATTAAAAGTTTTAGCAATGAGTTCGATGTTTGCCGGAGCTTGTTTTAGAAGAAGTTGAATGGCTGAGTTATTTATAATTGGCCGTCCATATTCAGAATTAAGAAAGTCAGCTACGTCTTGAGTAATAGTGGTAACACCTAAATAGTACTTGCGACATCTTTTAACTAAGCCAAAAAGAAAAGAAGCGCTGTCTTTGTATTTCATCATCCACCAGGCTTCGTCAATAACCATAATCCGACGTTTTAATTTAGAACGAATAAGATTCCAGACAAAGTTAAGAATAATATACATTGCGATTGGCCGAAGCTCTTCTTCTAAATCGCGTATAGAAAAAACAATTAAACGATTATTCATATCTACATTAGTTGGTGCGTTAGTAAAACCAGCATAAGAACCATGGACAAATTTATCTAAACGAATTGCCAATTCTCTGCCGCCTTCAGTGTTTTGAAGCACAGTCTGCAGGTCGCCAAGAAGAGGCGGGTAAAGTTCTTTTTGACCAAAGTTTTCAGCAGTAATGTCTCGGGAAGCATAAGTGTCGGTAATAACCCTATCTAAAAGAGCATCTTGTTCAGGAGTAATTGAACCAAGCATTAACCTAAGTAGACCAGTTAAGTTAAGAATATGTGATTTAAAGACATCAGCCGGATCTTCATCTTCTGGGATAATTGGAATATCTAAAGGGTTGATATGGTTAGGAGAAGTAAGAGAAATTTTAAAATAACTGCCACCAACCGCGTTAGCAAGGTTTTTGTATTCATCTTCAGGGTCAATAACAATAACATCAGTCCCCATCATTAGGGTTCTAAGAATTTCTAATTTAGTAGCATAAGATTTACCGCTGCCAGATTTAGCAAAAACTACTGCATTAGCATTTTCTAGAGAGAAACGATCAAAGATAATCAAGCTGTTATTATGCATATTAACGCCATAAAGAATTCCTTTTTCAGAAGATAAATCAGGTGAAATAAAAGGAAAAAATGAAGAAGCGGGTCCAGAATTAAGGGGTGTTCTTATATCTAATTTATCTTGACAAAGAGGTAGAACTGAATCAAAACCTTCTAGTTGACGGAAAAGAGCATTTTTAGTATAAACGAGCTTGCTTTCAATTATTGAGTTTAATTCATTTTCTAGTTTATTTAATTCTTCAATAGTTGGAGCATAGATAGTTATATAAACACCAACTTCAAAAAGTTTTTCCCGGGCTTGTTGAAGAGCATCACGAAGGTTTTCAACATCATTGTAAGCCGTTTCAAGCAACGGGTCACGAACTTGACCTTTTTCTTGTTTTTCTATAAGTTCTGCTTCTATTTGAGCAACTTTTTTACGGAGATTTTTGAGAGCTAAAGCTGTATCGGTTGGATAGACAAAAATGGAGATATCCATCATTTTTGGCAAATTTATAACTGGCGAAAACCAGCTGCTTGCTAGATATCTAGGATAGGTAAAGATAAAAAATGTTTTTGCATAATAATCACCAATTTTAAGATAACTTGGATTAACTTCTAAACCAGCTGGCGCAATCACGTTTATGATATCTTGCTTTGATGGTTTGTAAGGTTGAGGGATTTTTATTTTAATCATGTTGTTTTTAAAGTTTTATTGTGTCGGTATATCTTTTTTTTCAATTAAAGTTGGATTGTAGAGATTGTAAAAAAGTTCAATAATTGCTTCATCATCTAAAGGTATGGCTTTCAAACCAATATTAGCTAGACCATCTATTACTTGATCAACACGTTGGTTTAATTGTTCAAGATTTTTTTGATCGGTTAGTTCTTTATCTTTGTCTTCTTTTTCTTTTTGATGATTTGATTTTTTAAAAATACTTAATAAATCAAAAGTATTTTTCCCAGAGGAAATGATTATAGGATCATAAGGCACGCTTACAAAAAAACTTTTGGTGATGATAGCATTTTGTTCAACAAATGATTTTATAAATTCAATGTATTCTTCAATTTGAATTTTAAGAAGTTCATTTGGTTCTTCTTCTTTTCGTCTTCTCATTAATTCTAAATAATTATCAATATTTATTTTACGAGAGTGAATAAAAAACTGGACTGGAAAATCAAGACTGTTTAGAAAACTTTGGAAACTGTTAAGAATTAAATTTTGTTCATCTTCAGATTTTAGATCAAAATTAATGCCACTGACGATTAAAATTTTTCTAAGCTTGCCATTTTTAAGATAAATAACGCCATCGCGGATTTCTTTTATTTCAACAAATTTTTGTGTTGGAAAAGTTTGTTCAGGCATAATTATAAAAGTTTTTAATTAAAAATAATTCTTATTTTATTTGTTATTATAACCGAAATAAATTTTTTAATCATCTTTTTAAATTTGTGAAAAATTACAAATAGTCAACACGCTTTGCCACTTCTTGTTCGCCGGTTAGTTTTTTAACAATTTGATATCTTTCTTTAGTTTGTTTTTGTTTTAGTTTTTCGACAGCAAAAAATTTACCAGTAGCGACTTTTTCAGCTATATTTTTTAATTTTTCTTGAAAACTTATATTTTTTCTTATTTCTAAAATATTTTCATCAGGTATTTCTATGGTTTTTTCCTCAACAATTCTTTGCCAAGTATAGAAACGGGGTTTAAGCCAATAATTAAAAGCGGCTATAAGAATTTTTGGTAGAGGTTGACCATTTATTTTAACTAAAGCGAAAGTCAAACCAATTGAACCAAAAATTGCTGTCAAAATAAAAGCTAGAAATATATTAAAAATCGAAAAAGCAATAAAACTTAAAGCTGCCGCTGTGGCGATGTATAGGAATTGCTGGAAAGTAAGCGGACCAATGATTTTTGGTTTAGTGTCTATAAATTGCGGTACTTGGAAAATAGCCATAGTTTGATTTTAGATTTTTGGTTTTACTAATCCTGATAGCGGGAGTTATCGGGAATCATCTTTAAGATTTTTAAGATTTATTGTATTTCCTTCAAGTTTTGGTTGATTGTCAATTTTATTATTTAGTCGATTTTTTTCGTTCGGGATTGATTTGCTGGTGTTTGGTTCAATTTTTTCTGGTACCAGTTTTTCTGTTTCTTTTGTTGTTTCTTTTGTTTCATTTATAATAAAGGGTTTTGTTTGAGGTTGAAGAATTTCAAGGTTAATAATTTCTTCTGATGGTTTGATTTCTTTTTCTTTGGGTGTAATCATTTCTGTTTTTGGCAACTCAACTTCAACTAGTGGTGATTCAAGTGGAGTACGCATTTCACTATAGTGAACAATTTTTTGAGGTGATTCTTTTTTAAAAATAGTTATTTTTTTCTTTTCAGGAGATGTTTGTTTATCTGGATCCTCAATTTTAATTTCAGCTTTTACCGGCTGCGTTGATTCTAATTTAGGTTTAGTAGCGAAAATTTTGAAAGGAAAAGTAAATGTTTTTGATGTTATTTTCGGTTTTTCTTGTTCTGTATTTAAGGATTTTTCTTCATGAAGGATAAAGGGTTTGTTTTGAACAATGTCGCCGGCTTCGGTTTTGTTAATTGGTGTTTTTCTTTCTATTTTAACCTCGATTTTTTTAGTTGTTGTTTCGGTTGGTTCAAATTTTTCTAAAGGAATAATTTTTTCTTCTTTTATTTTTTCGGTTTGTTTTTTAGCTAAAGAAATAATATCTGCAATAGATATTTGAAGATTATTAATTTCTTCTTCAAGAGGTTTAATGATTTCTTTTATTTTTTGGTCTAATTCTTTAGCCGTATTTTCGTCCAAGGTAAGTTTATTTTTTATTTCATTAAAAATCTCTTCTTGTTTTATAAAACCAATCAAAGCTTGACCGCAGATTTCAGCAAGCTTTTTTATTTTTTCATTTGAAAGATGAATTTTGTTTCCTAAATCAAAAATAATTTCTGCCAAATGATAATCAGTAATTGTTAATTTTAGAAGCAATGGAAAGTTTTCGTAATGATTTTGAAGGTTGTTGTAAAGTAATTCATCTTTTTCTGAAATATTTATTAAGGCGTTTATAGGTGAAGCGACAAGAAAAATATAAAAAGTTGGTTTGTTTTCTTTCAACCATTCTAATTTTAAGCTTTCGGTTTCTGCTGGAATAATTTTAATTAAATTTTTATGAAAGGAAAATAATTCAGACAAATCAAGTTCTGAATAGATTTGAGCAAGCTCAAAACCATCAAGCGAATTAACAATCGCTATGGCAATAATTGGTTGAATGTATTTTTGCCATTCTTCTAAACTAACATTATCGCCGTGAAGTAATGCCTGGCCTTTGATAAGATCTGCCCAAGGCAAGTTTTTTATTTCTTCTTCTTCTAATCTTGAAAGAAAATCATCAAATTCAATTTCAAATTTTTGCCAGTCTTTTTTCTGAAGGGCGTTCCATATAGATTCTTCCCAAGTTGGGAAGGTATTAACAATAATTGATTTAATGTAACTGTTCATATTTTTTATTTTTTATCGCCAGGTTTGTATTCGCCTCTTTCACCATATAAACGAGGTAAAGGTATTTTTTTTGTTCTAAAAATTGCCTTCTTTGGTAAGGTTAGTTTGCTAAGATCATATCCCGATTTCTTAATAGCTATTCTTGCGTTATGCGGCAACAAACTAAAGGCTTTTAGAAACTTTTTGTATTTTTCAACGATTTCATTTTGAGCTTTTTGAGCGTCTTTAAGTTCTTGCTCGGCTTTTTCTAAATCTGCTTTAGCTTTAGATTCTTCCACGCTGTTAGGTTTTGTTTTCGAGAGTGTTTCTTTAGCCCGTTCAACTCTTTTTTGAGCCTGCTCAACTTTTTTATTAGAGTTTTCTTTTTCTTTTTGGATCGCTTTTCTTTCTTCAACAAAGTCTTTCAAAATAGCCACCTTTCGTTCATTAGGTGAAGAAGCGTACATTCGAGCTTTTTGTTCAAAAGTAAGATTTTTTATTTTTCCTCTTTCTTTTTCTGCTAATTCTTCTGCTTTTCTAGAAGCAGTCGCTAAACCATAACCTATTTGTCTAACGGGAGCAGTAAGATTCCTTAGAAAAAAGCCTCTATTTTGACCAAGAGTCTGCATTCTCTCAATGGCTTTTTGGCCCAAATCTGTTCTAAGCGGTAATGTCCCTGCCTTTAAAGTTTGTTTTCCAGCCCATTCTCTTGTTTTAGTACCGGTTTTTCTAGCGATTTCCATTCCCCATTTAGCACCGGTAATACCTAATTTTTCAGCAACAATAATTCCACCAAGAAGCGTTCCGGCTATAACAATCATTTGCATACCTTGGGAAAAAACTGTAGATAATCCAAGGCTATAATCTCCTTTGACAGTTAAGGTTGCTTTTTTAAGTCCATCTAAACTAGCCATTGAGAGATAAATAAAAAAAGATACTGCTGGCGCAAAAAGCGTCCATTTAATAAAATAATTCCACCATTTATTGAAGTATCCTCCTAAGCCAGGTAAAACCCAAAAAAGCCAACTTAAAGGAGCGATAATAAGAAGGAAAGAAAGAGTAAGAAAACGTATAAAAAGCATAAGGGCTAAAACAAACATTACAAAAGTAGCAATAAGTAGAAACACAACGCCAAATATTAAATTAGCAATAGCTGTTAAGGTAGCAGTAGAAAAAACAGAAAAACCACTAGGTTCTGATCCTGGCTCTGGTGGTAACGGGTCAGCTTCTAAAAGAAGACGTTGAGGTCCAAAAGCATCAGCAAGAGAGGTTGCTAATCCAAAACCGCCTGACGCTCCTAATCTATCTTCAATAAAAAAATTTGTTAAAACATTGGCAAAATTTATAAAAACACCGGCAATAACTAAGCTGAAATTCACTAAAATCGCTGCTGCGATTAGTTTGGGAAGCATTTTTTGGACACCATAACTTTCAAATCTTAAAATTGTCATTATAGCAATAATAATAATTGCTAAGACAAACCCAAGATTAGCAACATCTCTGCTAATAGTCCAACCGATTTTAACTAAAGCATTGGTGTCATCAAGAATGAGATTATTCATTCCCAACATAATTTCAACTAACCAAGAAGCGATTATATAAAATATCCCAACAATAAAGTTTAAAACATAAGAAATAAGTTTAATAACAGTTGCTACCAATGTTGCTGGTGAAAGTAAATCCCACACTGAAGCATTTACCACCTCAGTTAATGAGAAGAATAAAATCGAAATTAAAATAGCAAGTATAAAGGTTTTTTTTGTAATTTTTGAATAAGGAAACATTTTATTATTTTGGTTATTTTTTTAATTTTTAAAGAGATTAAGGCGTGATGATGTTGATTTCAGGTAAAAGTTTCTGCAAGCCTTTAAGACCCGCTTTTGTTAGCTTACTTATAATAGCGTCGCTTATTGATCCCATAAATTGTTCAATATCAGAAGTAGCGGCAAGATAATCAATATCAACTTGAGCAGCTCTTTCGGTTAAACTGGCAGCAACTGTTGCTGGCGAAGTTACTATATAATCATCGCACTCCCAGATTATGGAACCATCGCTGTTTGAAAATCTAACGCCGGTTCTTATTGGCCAAGGCATAGGTTGGTTTCTTTTTCTAGGATCAAATTCTTCTTTGATTTTTCCATTTTCGTCAAAAGGACCGTTAGGGTCTGAACCAGCAAGCATATAGTTTTTATTGTTAATTTGATATTCAGCAAAAACTGGTCCGATAGAAGGAACATACTTATTCCATCGAATGCAGCGAGTTTGACCAACAAAACCTTTTTCCTGAAGTTTTTCAGCTTCTTTTTGAGCTTTTATTTGTTCAAGAAGAGCTTCTTCTTGAACTAAAATTGAAAGACCATAAGTATTGTTTCTAGGATTGAGTAATTCTCGATAAGCTATAAATCCACCAACATTAAAGTTGTTATAAAAATCCTTAAAATTGTTTATTACCTTGTCTAAAGTACAAGTCACTTCTTCATAGAAAGGGTTAACCCGGCGGTGAGTGATAACTGAAACCTGGGCTTGAATTGATACTCGAAATGGTTCACAAAGACGGGGAGCGACTTTTGAGATAAAACGATCTACTGCTAACTGACTTGTCTCTTTTAAAAATTGACCCGGATTTTTGATAAATTGCGGCGCTTCTCCAGTTTCAATCCAATCAACAATTTGAGTAGTTAATTGATAAAGTAAAGCCTTTTTAATTGTTTCTTGGGTTTTTTTAAGGATTTGTTCACATTGCTGGCGGGTATCAGCAATAACGCGATCTATTTTTTGTTCAATAATTTGCTGGTCAATTTTTTTCTCAATTACTTTTTGTTGTTCAATTGCTTTTTTGTCTTCTACTGGCACCGCAGTGGCTCCAACGTCCCCACCAATACCCGGAATTCCTGGGATTTGAATGATATCTTTGGTTGCGTTTTTAAGATAATCTTGGGCTAATTCTTTTAATTTTTCTTTGCCTTCTTTTTCAAGTTTAGCAATTTCTCTTGACGTTTTGTCTTTTAAAGGATTGCCTATTAGCTCATTAAATTTTTCTTCAATAAATTTACCACCTTCGTTAATAAGTTCTTGAGGATTAGAAAAGTCAACACCAAGGTTTTCTTTAAATGTGTCTTTTAAGAAATTTGTTATATTTTCTAAAACCTTTTTTTCAATTTTGCTAGAAAAATTTGGGTCAAGAACAGTAAAACCACCAAATTTAGCAGCTAATTCTGCTGCTTTTCGACAGGCCACCAATCCTCTTCCTTCCAATTCTGTTTGAGCAGAACCAAGTATTGTATCTTTTTCACTGCATTTCCATTCAGCTATACCAAAAAGGGGTACTGGTAAGACCGGTGGGCCGGTAGTACTTCTGACTGGATTTTTAGGCTGACCTTCGCCAAGATAACCAACAGGAACTGGTTCATTTTCTTTATAACCCTCAGGAGGGCTAGTCCAGATTAATGTCCATTCAACACAATTTTCATAAAATCCGCCACTACCGTTGTTATTGTTACCATTATTGTTTCCGTTACCATTGTTGCTGCCATTATTGTCGCCGGTACTTCTTTGCGCTTTTGCAGGATTAAAAGGCATTGTTGTTGCTAAAACAATGATAGCAATAAAGAAAACAATAAATATTTTTTTATATAAGTTTTTCATTTTTGGCTTTTTGTTCAATACGATTTTTTATTTCTTTAAATTCTTTTTCAATGTCAGTTATTAAAATTCTGTAGGAAGTGACCATAAAACGAAGAGGATCTTCTTTGGCTGCTGCTAAAGAACGAAAGATATTTTTTTGTTTAAGTAGAATTTCAATAAGTTCTTTATGAATTTCAAGCCAAGTTGGCGGCACATTTACAATTTTTAAAATTCCAGCAGTATTTTCAATTTCATCAGCAATTTGATTGAAATATTCTGGCAATGGTTGGTTGATGGCATTTAGTATTTTTTGTTCATTTGTCTTTTTTAAATCTTCCAAAAGGTAGTTAATAAAAATAAGGTAAAGCAATTGAGTTTCTTTCGAGTTGCTTGAGTTAACATTTAATTCTGATATATTTATTTTTTCAGAGACCAGATCTTCATCAATTATTTTTGAGACTATTTGATTTACGTCAGCTGGGTCTGGATAAAGTTTAAAATCTGAAAGATTTTTTGCTCCTTTTGTAATTGCTGCTTGGTTATCTTCAATAAGTTTTTCAAGAGAAGCTCTGGTAAATTGGGTAGTTAGATTAGGAAGTGGTTCTCTTGAAAAATTGAGATTTAAATTAAGGTTCTCTTTTTCGGAGTTATTGGTTAAGATTGAGTTTTGAGAAGTTTTTGGCTTTTCAGTTATTAAATTTATGCTTATAAAAATTGCTAATCCTAAAATAGCAAAGCTTATTAGTAAATGTTTTTGTATTTTTAAAAAATTTATTATTTTTTGCATATTTTTTAAATATAAATTTTTATTGGATTTTTATGAGTTTATAAACTAGGTAAACCGGCTCCAATTTTATAAACTAAATTGTTTATAGGACAACCTTCTCCTAAGGCCTTACAACCAACTTCAATAATTTCTGCTACTCCTTCTGTTTCACAAATTTTTTTCAAAAAAGAAAGTCCTTTGTTACCTTCTGTGATTTTATTGCAGACGTTACATATATCGATGGAAAGACCTAAGACCCAAGTTCCTGGGATCATATAACTTCCTTGATGTTTATAAATAGTTGTAAGACCAGGAATAGTAAGACCATTGATTCTTAAAATACCAAATGTCCCTCCTTTAGGTTTTCCTACCTTTAATTCTTCAATAGTGATGTTTACAGTAAAACCTGATAAAACAGATATTGATCTTAGAAGAGGTTCGCATGCTGGTGCCGTAGGTAGCCAACTTTCTACTTTTCCACCAAAAGGGGAAAAAATACTAAACGCTTTTACTTCTTCAGGAGATATAAAAACAGTTATTAAAAATAAGGGAATAAAAATTATAAGAGCAAAGCTGATATGTAAAATTTTTATTTTTTTATTCATCAATTTAGTTATTATTATACAACATTTTATTGAGAATTTTTAGTTTTTTTAAACTTAAATCTTGAGGGCGTGTTTGGGGATTAATTTTTAAAAAAGAAAGTTTTTTTATAATTTCTTCTTTTTCGATTTTTAAACCTTTTTTAAGATTGTTTAAAATTGTTTTTCTAGGTTGTTTAAAAATAATTTTGATAATTTGGTAATAATTGTCTTTTTCGGTTTTATAATCATAATTGTCATTATTGCCATTATAACGCTTTTTTCGCGATGGCG
>Ga0197142_1000500_pt1 | contig 36030 bp, 25 predicted proteins | sample GBS60_MetaG_FD_148614 | JGI IMG/M metagenome (GOLD analysis project Ga0197142, IMG submission 148614) | Sediment microbial communities from Great Boiling Springs, Gerlach, Nevada, United States - GBS 60_MetaG | ecosystem: Environmental > Aquatic > Thermal springs > Hot (42-90C) > Sediment...
TATACAACTCGAACATTGCAGGGCCAAGGTAGTAGATGTTAATGTTGTGACTGGTATGCTTACCGTTCGGACTGAAGACGACGTCGAGCTGCATATTCCGGCCAGCCAAATCAATTTTGAGGGTTTGTGTCGGCGACATGGCATAGGCTGCAATATGACAGAAAAGAACTGCCAGCCGATTTTAGCGGGAGATCATGAAGATTCGCAATCCGATGTCGACGATGATGAAGAATTTGCTGAAGACGATGCGGATCTAGACCTGGATGCTGACCTAATCGAAATTGTTGATTCAGCGGATGATATAGCAGTTAAACTTGATGATTCGTCATATGACGTTTTTGAGGTTCCGGATTCCAAAGATGAGGAACCAATTTGGCAGGAAACTTATAGCGATGTTCAAACGCAATCTGATGAAGTTTCCGCAGAAGTTGCTGGAGAAGCCGAGGAAAGGGACCAACAGATTAGCAACAATGGCAAGAAGCGCGGTGTTTCCAGGCGTCGTATTAGACGTCGCAATGGAAATAATAGGCGCAGGAGGAATTGGCATTGAATGCCTTAGTCAAATGTGATAACTTAGCGAGATTCGGTTAGAGAGGCGTAAAGATGCCGATATATGAGTTCATTTGCAATCCTTGCGATTCACGATTCGAAATACTAACCTCTATTAGTCGAGCATCTGAAGCGCGGTGCCCAAAATGTGGTTCAGATGACGTAAAGCGCTTGGTTTCGATGTTTGCAGCTCGCTCTACAAGCAGCGATGGTTCCGTAAAGTCTGGCGGCGGTTGCGCAGGATGTTCGTCAGGCAACTGTGGCTCGTGCAGGCATTAGAGCACTAGACCATACGTAAGCATTGACAACCACGTCCGGGACGCTCTACCATGTCTCAGTCGGCGCTGGAGTGCTTTTTTGAAAGGTTCCATTGACACATGTCTAAGACCACTTATTACGTCACAACACCTATATACTACGTTAACGATGTTCCACACATAGGGACAGCGTATCCTACCATACACGCGGATGCGATGGCTCGGTATCAGCGACTCAAGGGTAGGGAAGCTTATTTTCTCACCGGTACCGATGAGAACGCCACCAAGGTTGCTAATGCTGCTGCGGAACGCGGAATGCCAACTCAGCAATATGTGGATGAATTGGCAGAGCGGTTCAAGCAGGTATGGGCTAAACTCAATATTCGCTATGACGATTTCATACGTACAACAGAGTCTCGACATGTCAAAGTTGTCGAGCGTATATTCAAACGATTGCTGGAGCAGGGAGACATCTATAAGGGTCACTATGAAGGCTGGTATTGTGTTCCAGACGAGACGTTCTATTCGGAGTCGGAGCTAATAGAGGGTAAGTGCCCGGACTGCGGACGCGAAGTAGAGTGGGTGCAAGAAGAGAACTACTACTTCCGATTGTCGGCTTACTCGGATAGGTTACTGCAGCACATAGAGGCGAATCCGGGATTTTTGCAGCCGGAATTTCGAAAAAACGAGGTAGTAAGTTTTATAAAACAAGGTCTTCGCGACGTGTCAATTACTCGTGCAAATAGGGGGTGGGGAATACCTGTGCCGGGTGATCCGGACAAGGTTGTCTACGTCTGGTTCGATGCGCTTATCAACTATATCAGCGCGATTGGCTATCTCGATGATATGAAAAGATTCGAGCGCCTCTGGCCAGCGGATCTTCAGATATTAGGCAAGGATATCTTTGTCCGGTTCCATTGCACTTTTTGGCCTGCTATGCTGATGGCCCTGGGACTCGAACAACCGAAGGTGCTTTTCGGTCATGGATGGTGGACAATCAACGGCGAGAAAATGTCCAAATCCAAAGGGAATGTGGTGCTTCCTGATTTAATTGCAGATGAGCTTGCAGCGGAAGCCGGTATTAGCACAGACATTGCTGTGGATGCGATTAGATATTTTCTTTGTCGGGAAGTACCCTTCGGTTTGGACGGCGACTTTTCGATGACCGCCCTTAAGGGGAGGTTTGACTCTGACCTTGCCAACGATCTGGGGAACTTGCTTAACAGGACTCTGAGTATGATCGGCAGATACTTCGACGGTGCAATTCCGGATCCCGGAGATAAAGCCGGCGGTCTTAGTGATGTAGTCGCCGATACGGTCGATGCTGCTGGTAAGGCAGCAGATAAGCTGGAATTTAGCCGTGCATTGGATTTGATCTGGCAGATGATAGGTGCTGCCAACAAGTTCATTAACGATCGTAAACCCTGGGAATTGGAGAAGCAGGGACGAAAGGACGAGCTGGCTGGCGTTCTTTACTCGGCTGCTGAAGTTGCCAGGGCGGCGGCAATTATGATATCTCCCTTTATGCCCTCGACAGCGGTCGAAATTGCTCGCCAACTTGGTATTGCTGACGGGTTTGAGTTGCTCAAGTGGAATAACGCAAAAGACGAGAAACCAATTAAGCCAGGCACGAAAATTAAGGGCCCTGAACCGATATTCCCAAGGCTTGGTGCTAAGAAGAAGGAGGAACCCGCTAAGTCGACAAAGGAAGCGCCCAAATATGGCGAGCGAATATCTTATGAGCAGTTTAGCAAGCTTGATATCCGGATTGCAGAAGTGAAAAGCGCAGAGAAAGTCGAGGGTGCGGACAAGCTCTTGAAGCTTAGGGTCAGCTTGGGTAGCGAGGAGCGACAGATAGTGGCCGGCATTGCTCAGTGGTATGAGCCGACATCACTGGTAGGTAGGAAAATCGTATTGCTAGCAAATTTGGAACCTGCGAAGATTAGGGGAATCGAATCGAATGGCATGCTGCTCGCTGCGGATGTAGGCGGAAGGGCAATTATCCTTCAGCCGGATTTCGATGTTCCGGCTGGATCCAAGGTGAGGTAGATGATTGACAAGCAGATCCTGAAGATACTTGAAAGAGATGCGCGTACATCGCCTTCTGATATTGCGGTAATGCTGGGCAAGACAGAGGACGAAGTGCGTGAGTCCATCAAAAATATGGAGGCTAACGGTATCATTCGTCGTTATAAGACTGTTATCGATTGGGAGAAAGCCGGACGTGAGCAAGTTTTTGCGTTTATAGACGTCAGGGTTACTCCTAGTCGTGGTGTAGGATTCGACGATGTGGCTAAGAGAATTTACAATTTTCCAGAAGTGCATTCCGTTTATTTGGTGTCCGGAGACTACGACCTTAGAGTGGTTGTGGGTGGAAAGACAATGCATGAGGTAGCTTTCTTTGTAGCTGAAAAACTTGCCACTCTGGAAAACGTGTTGTCTACGAGGACGAGTTTCCTTCTTAAGAAGTATAAGGACGACGGTGACGTGTTTGTGGAAACAGAGACCGATAATCGCCTCGCGGTGACGCCTTGATGAAGCCGATTTCTCGTGTAGTACAATCTACTCCTCCTTCCGGGATTCGAAGATTCTTCGACATTGTCTCCCAGATGGACGACGTTATATCGCTTGGGGTGGGCGAACCTGACTTCGCCACGCCGTGGAGAGCGCGCGAAGCATGTATATATTCCTTGGAGCGAGGTCAAACTCACTATACATCCAACTACGGAATGCTCGAACTAAGGCAGGCTATTTCGGCTTATCTCCGAAGGCAGGAAGGTCTTGAGTATAATCCAGAGAATCAGATTCTTATCACTGTAGGTGTGAGCGAGGGAATGGACCTCGCAATGCGCGCTATACTCAACCCGGGAGACGAAGTGATTGTGCCGGAGCCTTCGTTTGTTGCGTATAAACCTTGCGTCAGCTTTGCGGGCGGTGTTCCGGTTGTCATTCCTAGCTATATGGATACCGGTTTCACCGTGACTCCAGAGCAAGTTGAGGCCGCTGTAACCGATAAAACAAAAGCTATTTTGATTAGCTATCCTTGTAACCCTACCGGTGCCGTGGCATCAAAGGATACACTGCAAAGGATAGTAGATATAGCCTGCAAATACGATCTTTACATTATATCGGACGAAATATACGATCGATTAACTTATGAAGGCAAGCATGTATGCATTCCCACACTGACGGGGGCTTATGAACGCACAATTCTCTTGAATGGCTTTTCAAAGACCTATGCGATGACCGGGTGGCGAATCGGCTATGCAGCGGGTTTGCCGGAAATAATCGAAGCAATGATGAAAGTGCACCAATATACGATGATGTGCGCGCCGGTTATGGCCCAGGTTGCTGCGTTAGAGGCTATAAGGAACGGAGAATCTGATAGCAACGAAATGATCGAGCAGTATAATCAGCGACGCAGGGTAATCGTTAAGGGACTAAATGACGCAGGTTTAAAATGCCTGATGCCCGGCGGAGCGTTTTACGCGTTTCCTTCGATCAAAGAAACAGGACTAAGCTCAGACGAGTTCAGCGAGCGTCTGCTTTTTGAAGAGAAAGTAGCCGTTGTTCCTGGCGGAGCGTTTGGTGAGTGTGGAGAGGGGCATATTCGCTGCTCGTATGCGACTTCTATGGATAAGATAAACTTGGCTGTCGAGCGCATTGCCCGATTTGTGAGCCGCCTCTGAAGGAGTGAGAATGGAGCACAGAAGGTTCTTCTGGTGCGCCTGCGTCTGCCTGTTGGCTATAGCAGCGACCTACGCTTCAGGTCAGGAGGCAGTGAAAGACCAGGCAATTTGTTATACTACGTGGGACGATAACTACCTCTACATTGCGTGCAGAGTAGATTGTCCCGATGTCCGTGGCACTCATTCCACCCCTAACTCAGATGTGACCGGTGATGATGCGGTTTCGGTTTTCGTGGAATCCGACAACAAACGAGCATCCAAACCCACACCGAATTGTTTTTCGATGACCGTATCTGCCGCTTCCGGTTCTCAGTTTAGGATAGGAAGCGATAACGGAACTTTGGATCCCAAGCCGGTATGGACGTTCAAATACGGCAGCACGGTTCAAGGCACGCTGAACAACGGCGATGATGTAGATATGGGCTACACCGTCGAGATTGCTCTACCTTGGGAGCTTATGAATATGAAGCGTCCAAGGCTGGGCGATATGATAAGCTTCAACTTGCTCATTCACAGGCACGGGACTAGTGACACTAAGCCGATCAGCTTATCGCCTCGCGTTGTTACACAAGATGATGTGCTTAACCCCTCGAAATGGATGAATTTATTGCTTGTTGGGTACTCATTTGGAGCGATGATGCCGAACGGAGATAAGATTCTTTCGGCAAAAAGCATTGTTCGCCCGCCGCTTATCGATGGGGTAATCAAAGATCGCGAGTGGCCTAAGAACAATATGTTCGCGTTGGATCTGCCAACGGATTCGGGTTTCGTTTACGAAGCAAAGTATCCCATACGCAAGATAGTTTTTGCAAAATATTTCTATTCGTATCAAATGGATCCTCGAAGAGAGGCTACTTATACGCAGCTTGTTGCTGAAAATGGAAGCATCGGACTACAGCATTTTCCTGTAGGTAATATTGGTCCTTGGTTTAGCTCCGATCGTGTACAGTGGCACAAAAACGAGCTATCAGATATGGCTGTTTGCGGCATCGATGTCGTATTGCCGGTTTATCGCGGCGACAAGACAAGCCGTTCAGCATACGCATCAAAAGGCTTAGATTGTATGGTGATGGCGCTTGCTGAACTTAAAGCAGAAGGAAAACCGTATCCATTGGTTGGGATGTTCTTCGATTTGGAGTCAATGGACGTTGCCTACGGTGGTGAAAAGCCGAACTTTGAGGAAGAAGAAGTCAAGCGAACGTTCTATGGAATGATTAAAGACTTTTTCGATCGGATCCCTGCGGAGTTTCGAGCATGGGCTCAGACAGGTAAACCAATTGCAGGAAGGCTAGCTGATATTGTGTTTTTGGGTTTTTCCGAAATATTTTCAGACATTCCATATGAATTCCTTGATTACGCAAAAAATAGGTATCAGCAAGACTTCGGTCGCTCGCTAGTTTGGATTGTTTCAAAAGGCAAGACAAGTGCTCAAGAAATTGATGGTGTTTGTGTTCCTGCTGCAGATTTCAGAAATGATGATCACATAGGTCGAATTCGGGTTATTTCGGTTCGACCGGGATTAGATAATTCGGCTGTTTCGGATCCTGGCACGGCGGTGATCCGCTCACGAATGGATGGCAAGACCTATGACGATGAGTGGTCGGTTGCGCTGAACAGTAATCCACACTGGATACTGTGTGATAGCTGGAATAACTTTGCTGAAGGCAGTGAGATATGCGCCAGTAGCGAATACGGCCGTAAATACATTGATGCTACTAATGCGCAAGTGTCAAAATTCAAGAAAGGCGGCGATTTTGGTGTAGAATACCTCCGTTGGAATATCCCCGTCGTTATTAAGTCAAAGCAAATTACCACAGCCGAACTCATCTTGCGCAACACAGGCATGTTGCCCTGGCGAATTTCGGACGGCTTTGCGATAGGTTATAGGTGGTATAAAAACGGCCGTTTTTACAGCGAAAGTAAAGTGCGCCGGCCATTGGGCCGCGATGTTGCGCCTGGAGAAACCATTGAACTTGCATTTGGGATAGCGACTGTAGACGCACAGGGTCAAGCATTGACGGACGGCAATTACGAACTTCGAATTGAATTAATCCGTCAGTCCGACGAAAGATGGCTTTCAACGCTCGGTGTTCAGCCTCTCTTGGTTCCGATTACTGTTGGAGATGTTCCGGAGTGGAGTGCAAATTATATAACCTGCGATGTTCCGGTAATGCTTGAGTCTGCCAAGGATTACCGTGTAAGACTTCGCGTTCGCAACGAAGGTTCCAATGTCTGGTCCAAAGGGAAGGTGAAATTGGGTTGCAAACTTTACAAGGTTAGTAATTACACTAATGATAATCCCAATGCTGTGTGGGAAGAGGTGCCGATAAGGAATATTCGCGTCTTGCTTGCCAAGGATTGCAAGCCGGGTGAAATAGCTGAGTTTGACTTCCTGTTGAACTTATCTCAAAGCGACAACAAGCCACTTCCTGCTTGGAAGCCAGAATATGCTTGGAGCTACCTGCTACGATTCGACCTTTATAACGGCGCAAGTTGGTTTTCAGAACTGGGTTCAAGAACTCTGGACCGAATAGTTGACATATTCGATGCTGATTACGGACCGAGAATTGTCGATTCGGATTTGCCGATTACGCTGTCGGCTGGGCAGTTACTGGAGGCCAAAGTCGTTTTACGCAATAGGGGAGTTCGGCTTTGGGATCGGAAGAAGAGCTCGATTGGATATCACTGGTACCATCTTGACGGATTAGAGATGCTATGGAATGGGATTACTACTCCATTTACGGCGAATATTCAGCCCGGCTGGCCGGTGATTGTTAGTGCTAAGGTGAAGGCCCCGGAGTACGACGGTCGGTACGTGCTTGTGTGGGATACGTTTATCGACGGCAAGTGGGTCTCTACATTGCCACTGGTAAGAGGCGGTGACATTCTTCCGGTGTTGGTTGAGGTAAAAGGCGGCAGACTGGTATTCGTCGATCTTTCGGATCTGTTTGACGTTGTTGCTGCGAGTCCCGATACAGACCGTGCTTCAGGCAATTTTGACACAAAAGGCTCAAGTTTTCCCGCCGAATATATGCCGCCTGATGCTAATTCAACGCTGCCGATACAAATTGACAGCTCCGAAAGTAAAACAGCTATTGCGAATAGCCGCCTTTATCCATCGGGATACAAATTGTTGAACGAGGCCGTAACGGATGGTCGTATCAGCTTCCTCTATCCTGATAAGACGGTTGGCTCGAAGAGTGCTGTGGCTTGTAACGGTCAAAATGTTGCATTTGAGCAAAACAAATATACAGCTTTGCATATTTTGGGGGCGTCATCGGAAGGCGATACTGAAGGCACACTTTTGCTGAACTACAGCAACGGTTCGGAAACTGTTAAACTTCAAATGAGTGATTGGGGAAGCGGACCTAAACATGGTGAAAATATTGGTCTGATGATTCGCCATCGTCACACACCAAATGGCGACGATGCTTCTAGGTATTGCTATCTTTATCACATTATAATTCCGTTAGATAAATCGCGTACGCTTACAAGCATCAATTTGCCTCAAAATAAAGCCATGAAAGTGATGGCTATAACTTTGGAACGTGCTGAATTGCCGATACAAGAAGCCGTTTTGGACGGGAAGAAGCCGTGAACTTTCAGCTGGGTACAACGAGCCAATGACACTTGTTGTTGAGGTGTGTGATGATTCACCTTTAGCTAGCGATTTCTGTCGGCAATCTCAATTATATTGAAATACTGGGCAAGCTAGATGATCGGGAGGTGGTGAAGGTTGCAATAGAGAGATTGAAAAAGGCAGGGGAACTTGATGATTTTATTCTAGGCGGCACGGCTTTGGGTACGTATTCCGAATGTGCTGCGCGGAACTTTGTAGCTATTGTGAATATATTGGCATGAGTCGCGCGTTTCTTTCGATATTGCCTGTGTAGTCATGGTTTAGGGTTCTTGTGTTGTGGGTAGCTGACAAAGCAGGCAGGAATAATGTTGCGCGCTCGCTAATACCGGTTTGGATTTCCAACGCGTAAGATAAGGAGCATGAGCACGTTATGAAGAAAGCGGCTTTATTTGCACTAGGTATTGCTGTGGCGATTGCGGCAGTAGTAGTAATGTCAGGTTGTGGTACCAAGGTGCCTGGGGTTCCAGGGGCAGTCGCGACTGTAAACGGACAGACGATTTCGGCATCGGAGTATCTTGATCAGGTAAACAGAAGATTCGGTCAGGATCTGTTGCGAAGCATGATCGAGCAAAGGATAATCTTGCAGTGGGCGAAAGAAGAGAACGTCGAACCTACGGAAAAGCAAATTCAAAAGCAAATTGAAATCCTCAAGAGAGACGGTTCATACGACGATCAGGTCAAGATTCTCGGAGAAGAAGGACTAAGGTCTGAAATTAAGGCTATGCAGGCGAGGATTAACCTAGCCAAAAAGTATATTGAAGTAAGTGATGCCGATCTGAAGAAGACCTATGAGTCGATGAAACCGCGTTATGTGCATCCTGCGCGCAAGCAGGTGGTTCTGATTATTAATCAGAGCAAGAGCAAAATTGAAAGAGCCGCCAAAAGGATCAAGGCTGGCGAGGATTTTGACGCGATTGCAGCAGAGTATTCATCTCAGCAGTTTGCGGCATTTCGCGGCCCCATAAAAATATGGGTTGAAGAAAATCAGACGGGAATGCCTCCCGAGTTAGCGAATGCCGCGAAAAAAACTAAGCTGGGCGAGATAAGCGATCCAATTCCGCTGGCACCTCCTGGTTCTCCGACACAATATGCGCTATTGAAGGTGATTCAGGATCAGCCAAAAGCAAATAAGTCGTTCAACCAGGTGAAAGAAGAGATTGAAGGGGTGTTGCTTTTCCAGAAGTCTCAGACGGATCCTGAGTTTGTCAAGAAGCTTAACGCCAAGCTGAAGGCTGCCAAGGTAGACATCAAGATAGATCAGTTTAAAAACCTTGTGTACACTTTCAAAAATCCGCCGGAGCCTCCGCCAATGATGGCTCCCGAACCTCAACCAGCTCCCAAAACTTCTGCAAAGCCTAAATAGTCGAAGTCTGGGGCGGATTTCCAGAACTGCTTACTAATTTAATCGCCGGGGCATTCGATCACCCCGGCGATTTGCTTTGACGAAGAATTTATATATTATTTTGTCTTGGAAAAGTTGCTTTCGTAGTTTAGGTTTTTATCCTATCATTCTGGGCGAAGCTAGAGTCTCGCTTTAAAAACCACTTGCTTAGTCTTATAATATTAGTCTCAAGATAGGTTATATTTTGAGTGGATATTTGCCATAGGTGCGACACGCGTCGTAGAATGCAATTATATTTTCAACAGGTGTGCTCGGGACGATTTCACTCGACGATCCTATTAGGAGTCCGCCGCCATGTCCTGCATCTCTAAGGCATTGCTTTACTGCCTCTACCACTTCTTCTATCGTGCCAAGCGGCAAAGTTTGTGAGCAATCAACATTGCCTACAAGTATCAATCTCTTCCCGTAGCGTTTCTTGAGTAGTCCGATATCCATGCCTGCGAGCGGCTCTATCGGGTTTAAACCGTCAATTCCGGCTTCGATCATGTCGTCGAGTATATCCATCACGTAACCGTCGCTATGGAAGATCACTTTTATTCCTGCAGCCTTGAGTGGTTCGATACATTTCTTGAGTGACTTAACAAAGGTGCGTCTGAGAAAATCCGGAGAAAACATCAACTTGTTCTTATATGCAATATCGTCTCCAATGAAATAAACAGGTGCAAGATTGGCCTCAGCACACACCTTTGCCATACGGTAACTCGTTTCAGTTTGTACTTCCAGAATTCGTTCTATGTTATACGGATCGTCGTAAATTGCGTAGGAGAACAGCGCTTGGCCCATTAGTCCATAAGTGGCATGGAATCCACACCCTCCGCCGGGCACGTACATCGTGTAAGGCTCGAAGCGTTCCTTGTTCCACCTAAGCTGTTTCAACCACTCGGTCCTCAGCCAGTGCTCATCAATCGGCTCAGCTTTATAGGTCTTTAGGTCTTCCAGAGTCTTGATGGGATACTGTGTAAGCCAGTTAGACCGTCCAGAAATCTTGCGCTCCGTGATTCCATCGGAGTGTGTTACCTTGCCGTCATCCGATTCGGCATAGGAAGCTCCATAACCGCGACACATGTCAATTCCCAGCGTATGGTATACCTTGACCATAGCGGCATCGTAGTCACTCCAGCCGGGACATATATAATCCACGATCCCACGGTTGTCTATATAGTCCCAAATTGGAACTCTATCGCCTTCTTCATGATTGATAGCAGCCAGTATGCGTTTTTCTACTTGCACATCGAGCAATGTATCACCTCTTGTCAGAAGTCAAATTGATCCACGTTATCCTTCGTGATACCGAGCCCTGGCATTTTGACGACATCGCGCTTGACTGTTAGCTTACCAATGCCTTTTTCTACCATTTCATCGATCGGTTTCTTGCCATCCAGATAATCGTTTGCCAGCTTGGCGACTAAGTAGGTAAGTTTTGCAGGGTTCCACAAAATTAGTCCATTAACAGTTTCGTCCTTTAGACATTGCCTATTATCGCTTGGCAAGCTTAGCCCCCATATTTTTTTACCTTTCTGGCTTTTCCTGCGGTCTTCACAGCTATCGCGCATCACCGGGGAGGTATGGGTGAGTTCGCGCACGCAATTCCAGCGAGATCTAGATGCTGCTGCAAAAGACCAGCTAATCCCGATTGAGCTTGTTGAGTTTGGTCGTTATCGTAGATGATCGGTCCCGCGAACAGGATTTTCGGGTATTTCTTCATTCCGATCTTAACACCTTAGATATGCAGATTGAGGTTTAGCGCGCCCTGCCCACCGGACATTATACCAAATACCAACCTTACCTTTGAAGCCGATATACTTCGCGAGAGCACCCATTATGTATGTGCCGATTTCTACATAATCAGCCGCAAATACATAGAATATCCACTGTGTGTCGGGTGTGTCCAAGTTCCGCGTGGACACCTTGATACCTCGACTCATAGCCTTGGCTATAAAAGGCTTCACGGAATTAGGATCGTTAAGGGAGATAATTTATAGCATCAACTCCGCGAGATTTTTGGATGCGCTTGAAAAGCCTTTAGTGCCAAAAACGTGCTGAGTACTGCTAGGAAAAGGAATATAGGGGTCTATTTGGGAACTTTGATGTGGGATACTATTCGCTTCAGCATGGTTAACTCTTGAAATTAGGCATAACTGACTGAAACATTATAACAAGGATTTGTTGCTATGCCCAAAGTTCTTTATCGTGCAGATGGCGGACATCCGGTAGGCACAGGTCACATACTACGTGGAATTCGGATATCTACCTGTTTGATTGAGATCGCGCCCGAATATGAAGTCCTTCTTGTTACGCGAGACAATCCTGCAGTGCGCAAGCTTGTATCTTATGCATCGCCTTCGAATCTTAAAGTGCATTTCTTGGATTACACCCAACTTATGCTTGTGCCCAAACTTGATGCAGATGCGTTCGAGGCTGTGGCAACAGATTACGCGCCTGATATTATAGTAATCGACATGCTCGATACGCCGAAACCGGATATGAGCCGTCTGCGAGATATGACTAAAATGCTGGTTACGCTAGATGACCGAGGTCAGGGACGACTCTATGCCCACCTAATATGCAATTTCCTAGTAAGAGACCCAGACCCCTCTGCTTTACCAGAGGGAACATGGCTTCGAGAGGGGCCAGAGTATGCACCTTTGCCATTGGAGTTTGCCGGAGTTAAGCGCGGTCGGAAAGAACCAAAACTCGTAAGGCGTGTATTGGTTAGCCTCGGAGGAGCTGATGCGGCTGGACTAACGGTCAAAGTAGCCAAGGAGTTGCTTTCGGTAGATATTATTCGAGAGGTTGACTTTGTTGTAGGCGCGGCATTCTTAATGCGGAATGAACTTGAGGCTGTGCTTTCTAAGGCTTCTTGGAATACGAATTTACACGTGGCGGTGCCTTCGCTGCTTCCTCTGTTTAACGCTGCCGATCTTGCTATTGTTGCAGGCGGGATCACTATGCACGAAGCTGCTTGTTGCGGTGTTCCCGCTATTGCCGTGTGTCAATCGATTGATCATCAGTTAATAGTTGCCGATTGTCTAGAGAAGGCCGGTTGTATGATCAATTTGGGTTATGGGGAGAAAATGCTGGACGGCAAACTTGCGGCCACAGTTAGAGTTTTGGCCGAAGACCAACAAAAACGGCAGTCGATGTCGGATGCAGGTCCAAATGTTTGTGACGGTCGCGGTTCTCTGAGAACTACCCAGGCAATCATTGCCCGTCAAGCGTTTTGACTATAGGTTAAGCTATCTCGCTCCTAAGCTCTTATCGTTCTCTCTTGGCTAACGCTATTCGCGATTGAGCCATCAGCCATAATCCAAGAGCCACTAGTGGAGTAAGCAAAACTTTTACGGACCGAGCGTTGTATTTTAGGAAGTAACGTAGCATACTCTTCCGGTGCTCGTGGATCATTGGTATCACTTTTTGGTCGCTTGATGCGCCGATTCGATGAGCAACCTCTACTTCAGGATAGTACACAACGCGCCAACCATGCATGTGTGCGCGCTTACACCAATCCATATCTTCTACATACATAAAGAATCGTTCGTCGAGCAAACCGATTTCTTCGATGGTCTTCTTTCGGATCATAAGGGCTGCGCCTGAAAGCCAATCAACATCTGCAGTCTCAAGATGATCCCAATCTTCCATTAGATACTTCCGCACGAAGCGATTGTGAGGAAAAAATCTACCCAGTGGAGTGTGACGAAAAAGTGCCGCTGCAAAAGTAGGAAAACGCCTTGCGGAGAACTGAAGTCTGCCGTCAGGATAGACCACCTTGGGCCCCAACATACCGATGTCCAAGTGCGAATCCATATATTCAACCATTCTACTAAGAGCTTTTTCGTCGATTATTCGGCAGTCTGGATTAAGTAAGAATACGTAACGTCCGCGCGATTCGGTTATCGCCTGATTGTGTGCAGCGCCAAAACCGCGGTTAACTTCGTTCAGTATTAACTTCACTTTTTCCGCAAACTCTGTTCGAACCATATCGGCACTGCCGTCAGAGGAAGCATTGTCGACCACTATTACTTCAAAGCGGATGGAACCGTTCTGGATAAGCACTGTTTGGAGGCATTCCCGGAGCTCATCTTGTGTGTTCCAGTTTACTATACTTATCGTTACATCAGGGTTGTTTGTCACTTCCGGCTACCTCCTGAAGAAAACTCCCAATCGGATTGCCAGTATCGCAAGCCAATAAACCGGTGCAGGAAGCACATTTCTAAAATGCTTATTGTAGAATCGGACAAGAGATTCGTGTGATTCTCTAAGCATTATTCGCCTGTCTACTTGGCGGGTGCTCGCGGCACCGTGATGAATAACCGTTGCTGTGGGTGTAAAGTAGATCTTGTAACCTTTTTGTTTAGCTCTGTAGAGCCAATCTACCTCATTGAAAAAAATGGGGAAGTCCTCATCCATTAAACCAACGTCATCTAGAGCCTGTTTCGATAGAATTAGGCACGATCCCATTGGTTGATCCACTTCTGATTCTTGTGTATAAGAAAATGGCCGCATCCTATACCGTGCAAAAGTCCAGCTTTTTGAAAAAAGCTTAGACAGACCTAGATATTCCCACGCTATCGGGCCGGGATATGGGAAACTCCGCACCGACTGCTCAACAGTTCCATCGGGCCGTATTAGCCTTGGACCAGCAGCAGCAGCGTCAGGGTGTTTTTCCATGAAACTCAATAGAGCTTCAAGCGCCCCAGCTGTAACCAGCGTATCCGGATTGAGGAGAAGCACGTAATCTCCGTGAGCAATAGCTAATGCCTGATTATTGCCTTTGGCATAACCAACATTCTCGGAGTTTGCTATGAGGCAAACGTCAGGAAATTCAGAGCGAAAACATACTTCGTCGAAATCGGAGGACGCATTATCCACGACGATGATCTCATAATCACCTTCAGGCGGGAATTCGGCAATAGACTTTAGGCACTGCTTAAGCAGGTTTGTAGTGTTCCAATTAACTATCGCAATCGATAATCGCACAGAGTACCTCTTGAAGATTACGTGCAAGCCTATCTGGCTTGACTTCATCGAAGAAATCTGCAGGTCGGTAATCCCAGAGCAGAGCAACAGTTTTCAAACCCGCAGCCTTCCCGGCTTCTATATCCATCAAATGATCGCCCACCATTATGGAATTTTCCGGACGCGCACTGAGCATGGTCAGAGCAAATAGAAGTGGCTCCGGGTGTGGTTTGTGCCGCACCGTATCCTCACGACAGACAAGAACATCAGGCATTATTCCAGCTTTTTCGAGCGATATCAGGCTTGCCTTTCTGCAGTTGCGCGTTACAATGCCTGTTTTTATGCCCTCCTGGGTAATGCGTGCAATGATATCGCGCGCAAATGGAATTTGACGAGCGTCACGTGCATGACGTATTTCTATTTCTTCAAGCGCATCTATTGCACGAATACGGAAATCTTCTGCACTTTCGTGCAGTCCCCAGGATATTAACGTGCTGTAGGCTGAATCCACGATACCGAGAATGTCCATGCTGGATAACTTTTTTGTGTCTATGCCCTCTTTAGCGGCTAGCTCCAGCATACGGCGCTTCATGAGAGGAAAGTCTATATCGGTTTCGACTAAGGTGCCGTCCAGATCAAAAAGAACAGCATCGACCGTCTCAATTAATGGTGTCATCAATGCCATTATAGGCTCACATAGTCGGTGGGTCAAGCATTGGTCGGACGAGGTTTCCTGGGAGTGGTTTAACCTTCCGTGAACTTGACCTTGCTATGTTGCCCTGACTATACTACACTAGAACTTAAAACCATCAAAACAGCAAACGGGAGGTTAGCCTTGGGAGTAGCTAGTGTTAGCAGAAGAAAGTTTACTGTTGAAGAATTAAATGATGCCGCCAAAAAGATGCGCGCTTACGCGCTTGTGGCTATACACGCGGCTGGTACCGGTCACCCGGGCGGAAGCCTCTCGGTGATGGACATCACCGCGGCGCTCTTCCTGAACGAGTTGAATCTTGACCCAAAGGATCACAAGTGGGAATGTCGCGACCGTATAATTTTCTCCGGTGGACATAAGGCTCCAGCACTCTACGTCGGGATGGCTGCGGCGGGGTACTATGATATGGACGACGTAGTTACTCTTCGCAAGTGTGGCAGTCCGTTCCAGGGACATCCTCACTGCCTGAAACTTTCAGGAATCGAGGTCTCAACAGGATCTCTAGGTCAGGGATTAGGCGTAGGAGTTGGGCAAGCTTTGGCTCTGCGATTGGATAACTGCGATGCGCGGGTCTATGTTGTGATGGGTGACGGTGAGCAGCAGGAAGGCAGCATTTGGGAAGCCGCCATGAGCGCTGGCCATTTTAAGCTCGATAACTTGTGCGCCATCGTAGATAGGAACAGGCTTCAGATTGACGGTTGGGTCAAGGATGTAATGAATATCGAGCCGCTCGGCGAAAAATATGCTGCATTCGGCTGGCACGTAATCGAGATCGACGGCCACGACATGCAGCAAATACTTGATGCGCTTGATGAGGCCAGAAACACCAAGGGTAAACCCACAGTTATAATCGCGGATACTGTTAAAGGCAAGGGTGTTTCGTTTATGGAAAATCAAGCTGGCTGGCATGGCGTCGCAACCAAAGATCGAGAGCAACTCGACAAGGCATTGGCTGATATCGGCTGTCCAATTATGACAAAGGAAAAGGTCGATGAACTCCTTGAGCGTGCCGCTAACTATGAAAGAGAAATAGCGGCGGAAATCGATGCGAAACATCCTTCAGTTCCGGGGTTCTGGTGGAATGAGACAGATATTATGAGAGTTGATATGGATCCCACAAGAATGGGTTTTGGACGCGCTCTGAAACGCATAGGTGATGATGAGCGCATTTGCACGCTCCATGCTGATATTTCCAAATCGATTTGTATTACGGATTTTGAAGAGGATCATCCGGAAAGACTTAATCGAGTATTTTCGGTTGGCATAGCCGAACAGAACATGATGCAAGTTGCGGCAGGACTTGCTCTTAGCGGCAAAATTCCTATCACTGGGACTTATGGAGTGTTTGCATCAGGTAGGCCGTGGGATCAAATCAGGACGACAATTTGCTATGGGAATCTGAACGTGAAGATCGCAGGAGCACATGGCGGAATCAGCGTCGGGCCAGACGGTGCAACTCACCAGTCTCTTGAAGAAATTGCGCTTATGAGTATCCTGCCGAATATGCACTTGGAAGTGCCTTGTGATTCTGTCGAGACTGAGAAAGCAACTGAAGCATGCGTGCTGCAGGTAGTTGGTCCTGCTTATATACGTTATGCGCGCGAGGCTACGCCGGTTGTAACGGATGAATCCACGCCTTATAAGTTTGGAACGGCGAATATCATACGGTTCCGTGGCGAGAAGCCGAGATTCATAGACGCTTTCGAGCATGTATTATCTACGGATTACAAGAACGAGGGCGAGGCACTGGCGATTATTGCGTGTGGACCGATGGTGCCAGAGGCGATGCGGGCTGCATGGATTTTGAAAGCACGTCACGGCATCGAGACGCGGGTAATAAATGTCCATACAGTCAAACCCATCGATGAAGCTGCTATAATCGCAGCTGCTAATGAAATCGGTACTATTATTACAGCCGAAGAGCACCAGGTTGGTGGGTTCGGCAATATAGTCGCAGGTATTGCGGCTAGACGAACTGTTCACGAGAAGCCGCTGCGAATTGCTCAGATAGGTGTGCAAGATACATTTGGAGAGTCCGGTGCTCCTTGGCAATTGATGAAGTTATTCCGGCTTACTGCCGAAGATATTGCAAAGAAAGCTGTCGAAATGCTCAGCTAGCAGAAATCGTGTGATCGAATATCGAATCGAATGTATAAATAGTTCTAAAAACAGTTGAGGGCCGCAGACAATTCCGGCCCTCAACTGTTTTGCAGCGCAAAGTTACCAACTCTATGGAGACGCGACTTCTACCGCTAAAATTTGTGGGCAGAGTTTGCCACCGGTTCCAATACGAGAAGAAACGATCCCTGTCACCTTCAATGTCGAGCCTACGGTTGCAGAGCCAGGAGCTCCTGTCCATACTTTTATTCCGAGTGTACCGGAGCCGTCACTTAGCTTGCAACCGTCATCCAGGTAGAAACCATCTGATACTACGGCTGTAACCTTTCCAGCAAGCCTCACCAGCAATCCTGTGTTATGAAGTCCAATGCCACCTGTAAAGCCGGGAGTATATAAGTTCAATGCGTTAGTGTTGACAGACCTGGTTATCATACCGAGTGGACGAATCGGCGTTCCCATCGAGCCAGTAACTACTTTGCAATTTGTTAATCGTCGCTCGCAGCCGTTATATGTTCCGAGTATTCCGTATACTTGTACCTGCTGGTTTACGTTTACTTGGACAGTCGATTCTACCCGGATACCTGATGTGCGGTCGGATTCTTCGACATAAAATACACCCGGAAACGCTGCGGATACACTAAGCGGCGGGAGTCCGATCACTTCGCCATCCGCATATCCTTTTGCCTGAGCGATCGTTGCAACTGCGCGAGCAATCGTGACGCCGCTTGAGGTTAACGGGCTAGATGTCAATCCATAGCCATTAACTGCACGAACGCTGATATAGTATTTCGTACCAACCGATAAACTAAGACCGCCTATGGTTACCGATGTTGCTGTACCGGCGTTTGTCCATCCCTTCACATTAGTCGAGCCAGGTGTGGTTCCTATTGCATACTCATATCGCTGAATTCCGGATTCCGAATCGAAGCCGCTCCACCATGCCTGAAGACTATTAGTAGAAGTCGTATATTGCTCATCTATAACAAATGACATCGTGGGCGGCGTAAAGTCGGCCGCAGACACCAGTACCCACTTTGCTGCGTCGGCGCTTACGTACTTCGTGTCTAACGATAGTGTTGTGAGTTCTACATACCCCGAAGTCCCAGCCAAGAACGGCAGCCCTGATCCTATCTTGAACCAGCCTCCCTGGTTAGGTGTAGTCGAGTACTGGTTCTGAATACTCGTAACTGATCCGCCATAGTAGTAGACTTTATAAGGTGCTGCTTCGTTGCGGTTTGAACCGATTTGATAGTAAACGTATACGTCATAGTATCCCGATGTAGGCAAGTTCGGCGTCCATCGGCACTTGCGCGTAGCCGATGATTCTGTCAAAGAACCATCTCCGGGTGCATACAGATAATTAGTGCCTATCTTCGGAACAGCAGGATTACTACCAACATTCCACGTATTGCCATTTGGAGAAGTATTGGACCAGCCCGCATCAGTGTTGTCAATCACTATCTCGACGTTGTTACCAGCAGTCGTGAATGTCAGATCGACAGTTTGAGCCGAACCATAGGCATTGGTAGAAACACACTGATAATGGTAGGTAGTGTTTGGATTCAAACCAACGAGGGATATCGAATGCGATGTTACCAGTGTCGAATCGGTAACCTGACTTCCATACGAACTTGTCGTTCCATAGTTAACACGGCTATCCGCTGGGACGTCTGTGTTCCAAACAATTGTGGCCGAAGTTGATGTTACGTTTACTGCCTGTGGATTCGATATTATCGGAGGTCCGCTGGTTGTAAACGTGTAGTCGCCAGAAGTCGAACTTCCATTTGAATTTGCCGAATGCACACGATAGTGATAGGTCGTTTTCTGGCTGAGGCCGGAAATAACTACCGAGTGGTTTGTGACAAGATTGCTGTCGAGAGGAGTTGTCTGGCCATAGTTTGTGGTTGTTCCATATTCCACCCTGGAATCTGCAGGCTGGTCAGTATTCCAGGAGATGGTTGCGGAGTTATTTGTGACATTAGATGCGCCGACGTTTGTTATCACAGGCTTGTTGGTCGCGCCCAATACGATGTCGGTAACATACATATTACCTGTGACTTGTCCTATTGACACTTGTACTTGTCGCTGCGTGCTAGGATAACCCGTCTTGCTTGCCGTCACTGTGTATAAACCAGGGGTAACGTCAATGAATGCATAAAATCCTGTACCGTCGCAATACATGCTTCGGTTTTCTGGTCCGGTAATGGTTACAAAAGCTCCATCAGCCCATTGGCCGGAATCTGCATAAGTTACAGTGCCGCTGATATGTCCTTTGGTTGGATTTGTCTTCCACGGCATAGGAGGTATAACGTCTGGTGTTGGACAGACTTCTGACACGAATGTTGGGACGAAGCTTGCCCACGTGCCGCCGCTATAAGGAACGCGGTATGAATATCCACAGAAACCCTGTGCGCGATTGCCTGCAGGTGACGGATCGCGGGTCATTTTGAGCTCAAGTATCGCATTTGAGAGCGAATTGAGATAAAGGCCGGGTCCTATGATCATGTGCCGGTTGAATTTCCGATCCTTCTCGAAGTTCATCCACCTTACGTAGTCGTTAGGGTACGTAGAGTAGTTGTAGTAAGTCATAGGTATTGCCATATCTATGATGCCTTCCTGTAGCCATGCATCCCAGTCGGAGTAGACATCATAGTATGGTCTCGTTGCCTGGAAAGCTGCGCGGGTAGATTCGGTAGGCGATGGGTTCCAGGTAACGAATGCCCCAGAAAGTTTTACGTGAGGCTTGGTTGCTTGGATTTTCGCGTAAACCTTGCGCACAAAATTGGTAATCTGGTCGCGGCGCCATTGTTTCCATAACTCATCGTTATAGGCCGGCTGCCCAGAACGCCCGTAGCGCTGGTTGAAACGAGCGACACTTGTGGGATTATAGCCTTGATCGTTCGCTGTGAAGCGGATGTAATCGAAATGCAGCCCATCTATGTCGAAATTGTTTACCAAATCCATGCACACGTTAACAAGGTATTCCTCGCACTTAGGGTGACCGGGGTCGAGTGCTTTGTCATCCGTATAGTTGCCTTCATCAGTAAGGGTAACCCAATAGTTATCTGGATCATTCGGATCATTGTGAGCATAGAAAAGCGGAGAGGTATAGCTACTTGAACCGCAAGCGAAAACGACTATCCATGCGTGAACCTCAATTCGTTGCTTACCGCCAGTTGTGTCGTGAGCAGCGTTTATAATTGCTTGTAGCGCGTTGAAGTTAGACGGACTCAATCCCGAAAAGTATGGCTCTCCCATTGCTGACGGATAGCATACATCTGCACGGCGGCGAACCTGTACTATTACGGCGTTGCAGTTGGCGTTGCGTATATCTCCCTTTTCCGTTGCGCTTCCCACAACGCCAAGCAGTTTATCCACCTGAGATTGATTGAGGAAACCGGCTCCCCACGCGTCGACCCAGAATGCTCTGAACTCGTCAGCGTATGAGCTTCCATGGTTTAAAGTGAATGCCAACAAAAGTGCAAGAAACGCCTTGCTGAAACACCTTCTCATTATGCCCCCCTCTGCGAACCAAACATACTTACTTCGGTATTTAGATGCTTTGCTGTCACAACTTTTATACCTTCAGTCTATCCGCCACTTGTAGTATCGTCAAGGGGAGGTATAAAACCTGAATTCTTTGGTTTTGCTAAACTGCATGAGGTCAAAGAGCCGTAAATTCTTTCTCGTTTATTATATATAACTTCCTTCACAATTACCGGCACTACTTTTATGGCCTAATTATATGTCTACTTGTTCGCTCGCCACTATCCAGGTTATCATTACCATACCATGCCTGTGTTCTGAGGAGGTACGCTTCCGCATCGCACCTTCACTCCAAAATGTTCGCTGCCGTCCGAAAGGCCGGCTACCATTATCGTTGATTGTCACTATATAGATAGAATAAATTTTCTTACCTTAAGTGTGCATTTTTCTTGATTCCCATGATTCCATAAACGGTCAAATTATACACTAATTACTGTGCTACCGAGCTTAAATGGCGTCGGAGCTTTCGTACGCTTGAAAGAGAATCGAATTAGCAGTTGCCTAGTCTTAGAGTAATACGATTAAGGATGGGTGCTTGACACGATTATAGTCGTCGGATAACATTGAGTGGACGGTAGACGTTTTCGTTGAGAGAATGCCGAAAGGCATTCTCTTTGACTGTTTAGTGGGGGTTATGTGATGCGCCTGTCTGTAATTACTGACGAAATTTCGATGGATTTTGCACATGCTTTGGAAGTTATGAAGCAATATAATTGCACCGGGGCTGAGCTTAGGAGTCTGTGGGATATCAATATCGCAGATCTATCACAAGAGCAACTTGATTGGGCGCGAAAGCTTCTGGATAAGTCTGGTTTGGAGTGCTGTTGTATAGCCTCGCCGCTCTATAAGTGTGAACTGCCAGGTAGTAGCTCGGGCGAGTTAGGTCAGACACATCAGGCTAAGGAGCGCGGGCCGGAAGATCAGATGGATTTACTTAAGCATTGTGCAAAAGTCGCGAAGATGTTTGGCACAAAGAATATTCGCATATTTTCTTACTGGCGCCGCGGTTCTCTCACGCCGGATATAGCAGATGCGATTGAGGCAGGACTATCGGACGCGGTTAAATTTGCCGAGGATAACGATGTGGTACTGCTTATGGAAAATGAACACGCTTGTTATCTCGGTACCGGGGTAGAGACAGCGGAATTTCTCGGCCGGTTCAACTCGCCGGCGCTAAGAGCTGTTTGGGATCCCGGCAATGCGTTTTTCGCTGGCGAAAATCCTTTTCCTAACGGTTACGAGGCAATCAGGAACTACATAGCTCACGTTCACGTAAAAGATGCTGAATTACTTGCTAGCGGTAAAAAGAGATTTGTAGTTGTTGGCGAAGGCGAGATCGATTATAAAGCCCAATTCGATGCTTTGAAGGCTGATGGTTACACAGGCTACATCTCGTTAGAAACTCACTATAAACCTTTTGCTGGAACTAAGGAACAAGGTTCTGTATTATGTCTGCAGGCTCTTAACGAACTTCTGAAATGACACAGGGCTTGGCAATAATAGACTGCTGTTTATATTTTAAATATTAACTTGTTGCCCGGCGGATTGGAGGAACTACTCGATGAGTATTTATAAAATGAGAACCCAGTTTGGCGGAGCGCTCAAGGTATTGCTTGGGATTATCGCTTTCGGGTTCTTGGTTGGCGCAATTTTCAGCTTTGGTGTTGCACCTAGTTGGCAAGGATCAGAAACCAGTGGCGGGTCCGACGTGGTAGCGATTGTCAACGGATCTGAGATAAAGCGGGAAGAGTATGAATCGGCGTGGCAAAAAGCAATGTACGAGGCGAACGACAGGGGTATCCGATCGCCGCTTCAATACGCCGAAATCAGATCTATGATATTCCAACAGCTTGTGCAAAGCCGGCTCATACTGGCTGCGGCCGCTGAGATGGGTGTAGACATAAGTAACAAAAAAGTGAATCAAGAAATTGATAAGGCTGTTGTTGAGTATCTCAAGCAAAACCGCGACGTAATACTTGGCAAGCCGCGCAGAGGCGAAGATAGACCGGCCGATCCAAGAGACGATCGCAATTATAAAAACGAACTCAAGAGTATAGGTTCATCTATAGATGAACAAGAAAAGATAGCACGCTCGCGCGTTTCTGAGGACCAAGTTCGTGCTCAACTGGCATACGAAGGCATTCAATCGAAAATCAAGGCAAGCATAAAGCCGGTTACTGATGCCGACGTAAAGGCCAGCTACAATGTCTACAAGATTCGGCAGATTGTTTTGAGTGCGGGTGCTCTTCCAAAAGAGCAAATATCTGCCAAAGCCAAGAAAATAAGAGAGGCAGCTGTAAAGGGTGGGGATTTTGCCAAGCTTGCACGGGAAAATTCCGACCATCCGACTAAGGATCAGGGCGGCAAAACGGAGCTGACGTTTGAGAATCGTTGGTTCTTGCCACCGCAAGTTCGCGAAGTGATTTATAGAATGAATCCTGGTAACGTTAGTCCAGTCATAGATACGCAGTTAGGCTACTATATTGTGAAGCTTGAAGCGATCGAACCCAGGCTTCCTGCAAAGCTTGACAAGAAGGCAATGGAGGAGCGCCGAAAGCAAATAAGGCAAGACCGCGAAATGAATGCGCAGATTGATTTTCAGGAATCGCTGAACAAGAAGCAGAGCGTCAAGGTGATCGATCCAGAGCTTGAAGCTTATTGGAGACTTTATGAGGCTCGGCAATTATTTTCGGATAAGGCCGCCTATGACAAGAAGATGCGGATGGCGATTTCAGCACTTAGGAGAGCAATCAAAGAACGGCCTAATAATGATGTTGCCGCAGTAAAGCTTGCGCAGCTTCTTAATGATCAAGGCAAGACCGAAGAGGCCATTCGTATTCTCTATCCAATGCTAGAGGGTAAAAACGCTAGGATCGAAGGCGCTGATTTGCGCATGCTCCTTGGAGATATGCTAGTCAAGACTGGTGAGAAGGATAAAGCTATTGAGAACTACAAGATCGCTAGCGAAATAGCCAGAGCCGATCTAATGGTGCATCAACAGCTCGTGGCTAAATACCAGGAGCTTAAGCGACCAGATCTGGTTGCGGCTGAACAGAAGTGGATCGAAGAATTCAACAAACGGGCTGAAGCTATCAGGAATTTGCAGGAAAAAGCAACACCTAAACCTGCACCTAAAGCGCCGAAAACAGGTAGATAGGTCTGTCAACGATTCGTGCTACTTTTAATATGTTTCACCGGCTGTTGGATGCTGTAACATCCGCAGCCGGTGGTTACATGCGTTAAATCAGACCTTACGCGAATCCATTTTTCTTCAATTGCTATGAACTCCGGAAAGCTCTACATAGTCTCTACTCCGATTGGCAATCTAGAAGATATCACCCTTCGAGCGCTTCGAGTGCTTCGCGAGGTGGATCTTATTGCTGCTGAAGATACGCGCGTTACAAGAAAGCTCTTAAGCCATTACGATATTCACGTTCCAATGATATCCTACAGGCAGCATACGCGAGGGGCACAAGCCGAGGAGATATTAGATTTTATCAGGCGGGGTAAAAACGTCGCACTAGTCTCCGATGCAGGAACACCAGGAATATCTGATCCTGGGCATGAGCTTATTGCAATGTGCATTGCAGAGGGAATACAGATTGATGTGGTCCCTGGGCCGACCGCGCTGATCGCCGCGCTTGTCATTTCTGGCATGCCAACCTCTCACTTTGCGTTCGATGGCTTTCCTCCTCGTAAGGACAAGGAGCGACAGGCGTTTTTCAGGAGTGTCAGGAATGATACACGAACGATTCTTCTATATGAATCTCCGATGAGACTCCAAAAGACGCTAGAAACAATGCGAGACGAGTTGGGTGGTAACCGACGAGTAGCGATTGTCCGAGAGATAACAAAGGTCTTTCAGGAAATCTTCAGAGGTACTATCTTCGAAGCGATAGAGCATTTTGGATCGTCACGTGTGCGTGGGGAGATTGTTATCGTGCTTCACGGAGCATCGTTGGAGGAAGCTGTCTCGACGCCGATAAGACCTGAAGCCTTAAGCAGGCGGTTGACAGAGTTGATGGCATCGGGGATGTCGGAGCGCGACGCTGTAAGGCAGTGTGTAATTGAGTTCAAGCTTCCTAAGCGCCAGATCTATGCTGCGGCTTTACAGCTTAAAGCCGATCGGGAGGCTTCAACCGAACCTTGAGCTTGAGTTCTTCGCTCTTCTTGGCCGGCTCCGTTGGCGAATCTGATGGAAGGCAAACTGTGTCACCTTTATGAGGTGGCGATTCAATGCGGCTGGGTGGTGTCTCATTCGCATTGATTAATCTTTTTGTCAAGGTTTGGACAGGTGTTTTTGGCGTCTGCAAAACAGTCCCTGGAAAGTAGTGAGCAAGTATTTGATCGTAGGTGTAGTTGTACGGGGGCAGGGCAAGTCCTTTGGCCCCGACTTGGCACATCCCGTGTCCATGACCCCATCCTTTGCCTCTAATTATTACTCCGCCGTCAGCTGTTGCTTCTAGCGTAAATAACATGCTTTTGAGAGTACATGAACCAAGGGCGCTACGGAACTTGGTTCCAGATACTAATGCCGTGCCTTTGATGCCTGTGATCTCCAATTCGAGTGCACGTCCCGAAGAGCTCGTCTTAGTTACTCGTATGCCGCATAGACCTCGCGCTTGATCAATTCCAGCCTTCACTAACTTATCCTCGAGTTCTTTGAGCGAATACACAAGCTCCCAAGAAGAATGCTCGATATCGGTGGGCTCTTTAACTGCACACAAGTAAGGAATACTTTTTCCCGGATAGGACTCGGAATAGTCTTGTGTCACTCCGCCGCAATCAGCTGAATACAAAACATTAGCAGGATGTCCATTAAAGACAAGCAATATGCCGCTGGTTTCATCGACGGCTTTTGAACATTTGGCGTTCTCTACGCTCGCTCCGCCGTATTGTTGACATAGATTCGTATCACATAGGTCATAGCCTTCGGACCTGTGTTTTCCTATATTTGCCAGTGCGTAAGTACGGGCGGCTACTGCTTGAGCTTTCAGCGATTCCATTGGATATGATGTCGGCATTTCCTCTGGCAAAACTCCGCGAACGTAGTCTTCAAGTCTCACAACGTTGACAAGAGACAATACATCGCCCTTCAAACTTACTTCGATCGAGCCGCGGTATTGTTTGGTAGGTCGGGTAGGGGATTCAACACAAAGAGGTTCCTCAGGACGATTGGGTGTGATCGTCAGTATAGAACGAGGTAGAGTTAGAATACGGCCATCTGCCTCGACCGAAATTCCTGTTAGATTAGCAGCTAAAATCGCCTTTACGTTTTTCGAAGTTGAGATTATCGGTTGTTCGTCAAAATTACTCCGGATTGAAATACCGTCCGCTGCTGATATTGTTACAGTCCTCACTGACTTAAAGAATCGGATCAGTCCTATGCGCAAAGTTATATCGTCCGCCGGTGCAGCAAGGGCAGTCGGATAAGCAAGTACGATCAAATTTACGAACATGGCAATGTAGCCGATAATTCGTCTTTTTACGAAACCAAGTCTAGCTTTCATCATTCGAAGGCAACAATTGAGTAACTGTAAGTTAGCACTTATGGACTAGTTCACAGCTCTCCTTCCATAGCTAGTGAGCTTTTCTCGCAAATAAGTACCGCATTACTTGATTGGTCAGGCGTCACAGGTTGTTAATCGCGTCAAGTTTTATTAGACGGTGTGCGATCTATGTTAAGGATATCAATACGAAGAATGAGGAATACGCCGTTAGAGAATTATGATCCGAAGAGTTAGAGGAAGCAATAACTATCTGGAGCGAGGTTTATCTACCTAGCTACCAACCGGGCTGAGGCTATAAAGAGGTTCCGGTCCTAAAAAGACAAGTGGATTGATCTGCAGCCCAAGGCTGTTGCTTGTCCTGAGGCTAATATTGAGAAGATGCTTGAGTTTTTCTATATGCTGGAGTACTTTCAGAAGACTGTCAGGAGCACCAATCCTATCGAGCGTGTCTTCAGGGAGACTCGTTGTCGAATCAGAACTATTTTATGCTTCACCAACCTACGAAGCGTAGACAGAATACTACGCGGTGCTTACATGTCGGAATGAAAATTGGGACGAGGCTTACTGGCCAAAGCAATTTACACACAACTTGACTTGACGCTATCCTGTTTTATTGTTGTCGAGCTAGCGTCCGCCTGCAACCAGTACATCCTGGATGCGAATGGTGGGCATTATGTTTCCCGGTTCTTCACGGTAGTCGCTGGATATTGCGTCTACGTTTTTGAGCATATCGAGGAAATTTCCTCCTATCATTGTGCTGGCAACAGGGTAAGCAAGCTCACCATTTTCGATTACGAACCCGAAATCTACCGTTCTAGAGACATCGCCAGTTGTACTATTAGGAACAATGCCACCAATGTCAATATAAAGTCCGTGCTTCGTGCTGCGGATAATTTCCTCGCTGGTCATACTACCTAGTTTTGGAACTATATTGGATGGAACGGCGTTACCGCCGCGTGTACCATGTCCGGTGATAGCAACTTTGGCTTTTCCTGCTGTGTATGAGCTGTAAAGATATGTCTTTAGAACGCCGTTTTCGACAACAATCAGTGGCTTAGATGGCGCACCTTCCAAGTCCCATGGTCGCGAGGCAAGGCCACGCGGAATAAGCGGGTCGTCAGTGATTGTAATAATGTCAGAGGCGATTTTTTCACCAACTTTTCCCGCCATAAAAGAGCGCCCGCGTTGAACCTCCTCTGCGTCTGCGTTTAGCACAATGCTGTTGAAAATGGAGCTTGCTGCAATCGGTCCAAGGATTATAGGCATTCGCTGGGTTTCAATCTTCCGGGCTCCCAAGAACTTTAGAGCTTTTTGAGCTACCCTGGCTCCGATGCCGTCAGGCGCGAAATCTTCAAGCACACGCGCGGAATCGAAGTCATAAAAGCTTCCTACGTCGTCACCCCTTCGGATTACCACCATCGTGTATCCGCCAATGCGCGAGCTTTCCTTTCCAAGGGACACTCCCAGCGAATTCACAATTGCCGACGCGTTATATTGTGCGGAAAATCCACCTTCTACTATTGCTTCAGAAGACACTGCCAACGCCGAATCTATGTTCTCGACCGCATACTTGATTATGCGTCGAATATCCATCGTTTCAATGGCCGGGTCTGCAAGGCCAGGAACTTCGGGATAGTTCTCGGCCGGCGCAACAAGAGAAATAAAATCTGGGTCAGGCTCCGCAACCTTGGCAAGCGCGGCGGCTTTCTTCCCAGCCTTGATTGCTGAGCCTTCGTCCATTTCATCAGTCGAAGACCAACCAGTACCTCCACGATAGATGGCTCTTACGGATATGGCTGCATGCCGACTTGCGTCGCACGATTTAATCGTGTTCGCGCGAATGTCAACTGCCAAGCTTCGAGTGTCCCATGCGCCGACGTCTGCGAACTCCGCGCCGTCCGATATAGCCGCCTCGCAGGCAATTGTTGCAAGATTCTTCAACAAATCAACATCCATATTATCTATTTATCTATCCGACCTTGATCGTCTGAAATTTCAGGTTATCTGACTACCGCACTGCTTGTTATGCTCTTCCGCCAACTACAAGTTCTCTGACTCTTACGTGTGGCCCGCCGTTATCAACATACATTCTCTGTCCGTTTTTGCCGCAAAAACCGGGCATCTTCATCTCGAAGTCGTTGGCGACTGCGTCGATGTTCATTAGCGTTTCGAGCGTAAGTCCGGCAACAGAGACATCGCGTAGAAGTTCCGCTATCTCCCCGTTGCGAATCATAAAGGCTTCGCCCGCATGGCAGGTAAACTGTCCGCGTTCGCACATAACATAGCCATATTCTCCGCCTTTCAAATAGATACCGTTGTCAATATCGCGGATAAGCTCTTCGAATGTTGATTCACCAGGTGCGATGAACGTGTTGCTCATACGAATAATTGGGCGGGAGCTGTAATCTTGTGCTCGCGCGCTGCCGTTTGGAGAAACGCCTAGTTTAGCGGCCGTTTCCAGGTTATGCATATAACCCTTTAACACTCCATTTTCGACCAATATTCGCCGCTTGCCAGGCGTACCCTCCGAGTCATATTTATAAGAACCCCATTTGTGAGGGATGGTAGAGTCATCAATAATGGTTACAAGTTCCGATGCAATCTTTTCACCCAACTTCCCAGCAATTATGGACGTGCCGCTGAGGATGTGATCGGCCTCTGCGTTGTGTCCAAATGCCTCATGCGTCAAAAGTCCTGTAATAGAAGGGTGGAAAACTACCGGAAACTTTCCTGCCGGAGGGGGGGAAGCTGCAAGCAAAGATAAAGCAGTCTTTGCAGCCTTGACTGTGAACTCTTCTGAGCCGGTCTTTTCGAGTAACTCAAAACCGATGGGTTCTCCAACTCTTGATCTTGCTTTTTGCAAAAGGCTACCGTCTTTAACAGTTATCACGGTGCTAAGAAAAGTCCGGATAGTTTCTTCGGTGACAAGCGTTCCCATCGTATTGCATACTGTTTCGTGCGTAACAAAATCCGAGTAGCTAACAATGGAGTTGGAAAGCTTGTCACCTGCTACCTTTGCAGCGGCTTGCTCGTAATGTTCCAGCCGCACCATTTTCTTCTCGACTCCGACGCTGCGCGGATCAATCTGAACTTTAGCACGAATCTCATCTTGAATGCCCTCGATCTCAGCTACAACAGCTTCCTCCGAGCGGGTCGCTGAAGCTTCAGCCATCGAAATTGCTGCATCTAATGCCTCGAATACTTTGTCTCGGTCGAAGCCAGACACAGATGCAAAGCCCCAAGCATGATCTTTGAGAACCCGAATACCTAGTCCTATGGTTGTGCCTTGGCTGAGCTTATCAGCGCGCCCATCTTGGCGTATTATGCTTGTGTGCTCGCTTGTACACATACGCACGTCGGCAAAACTCGCGCCGTACTGTTTGGCTCTGTCGCAAACGGACTGTAAGAGATCTTTCATGTTATGCTTCCCACGATTGTTTGGTTCAACTAATTGTTACATCACCCGCGTATCAATTCCTTCAGTTCCTGGAGTGTGCCCGATACGGACTAAGGCTAAACCAACTACTTGGCTTGTTTATAATGCTAGCGGCGAAAGTCACGAAAGTCGTAGAGATTCTTTGCCGAGTTTATCGGAGGCAAAAATTCAAGATGGCTGGGTTGATTTGATCAATCTATGGTTTTGTTTTTCTTGTTACGATCTTGCAGCTCTATAGCATGCTCGTATAGAATAGACACAGCCATTTCTCCTGTGAGGAATTCCGTTAGATGAGACGCGCCTTTGTTATTGGGACAATATCTATTATCGCTATTGTTCTTGTTGTGATAACTGCTGCCGGTGGAAAAAACTCCGAGAAGAAGACCAAGCTGGTAGTTTGGGGTTTGCAATCAAGCGAAGAAGCTGCAGGTTTGCGAGCGCAGATTCGGGAATTCGAGCGGCGTAATCCAGGGGTTAAGGTAAGCGTTCTGGGTATGGGCGCAGGTCAGATGAATCCACAGAAACTAATGACTGCTATCGTCGGCAAGACTCCGCCCGATGTTATCAACCAGGACCGCTTTACAATCGGTGACTGGGCTTCACGCGATACGTTTATGGATCTTACCCCTTTGATCGAACGTGACCGAGATAAGCCTGACGGTGTTCGTCCGGAAGACTACTATCAACCTTGTTGGGCTGAGGCTACTTACAAAGGAAAGGTATATGCCATTCCCAACTCAACGGACGATAGATTACTGTTCTACAACAAAACTCTTTTTCGAGAAGCAGGGCTTGATCCGAACAAACCGCCTGCCACTTGGAGCGAGCTGCTCGAGTATGCTATAAAACTGACCAAAAGAGACAAATCTGGTGCAATCAAGCAAATAGGGTTTATTCCAAACTGGGGCAACAGTTGGCTGTATCTTTACTCGTGGCAGAACGGTGGTGAATTCATGTCTCCCGACGGACGTCGGTGTACAATGGACAATCCACGTTCGGTTGAGGCGCTTGAGTATATGGTCAGCGTGTATGATGCGCTTGGTGGTGCGCAGGCAATCGACAAGTTTCAAGCTGGATTCCAGCCAGATGCTTTAGACCCGTTCCTTACGGGCAAGGTTGCTATGAAGATTGACGTCGATCAAGCCGCCAACAACATAGCGCGTTTCAATCCCGACCTTAACTTTGGAGTCGCGCCACCCCCGGTGCCGGATTGGAGGTTCAAAAAAACTGAGACGAACGTGGTCTACGACGAGTCCGGAGTGCCTATAGCTATTCCGCCGAATTCTCTAAAAGGCGAATCCAAATCAATGCCTCGTTACATTACTTGGTCGGGTGGATTCTCGTATGCGATTCCGGTTGGTGCTAAGAACGTAGAGCTTGCGTGGAAATTTATCAAATGGATGAACAGTCCGGAGGCCGGATTGGTAGCTGCAAGAGCACAAGAGGCTTATAATCGAAAAAAAGGCAGGCCATTTGTGCCCGGAATGCATGCGAATCAGCGCTATAATGAGGCGGTATTTAGAGAATTTGCTCCCAAAGATCCCAAGTTCCGCAACACTTTGCGATTTGCGCTTTCGATGATGCCCTATTCGCGCTATCGCCCCGTAACTTTCGTGGGACAAATCCTGTGGGATGAACATGTGAGAGCCTTTGATCAGGCGGTCCATCACGACCAGACTAACATGACCCCAAAGCAGGCAATGGCCGCTGGAACAAAAGTCGTGCAGCGCGAACTAGACAGAGTGTTTTCAAGAGAGAAACTCAAGATTATCCCAATTTGGATTCTATGGATGGCAATTATAGGCACAATTGCCATATTGGTGATTGTTTTAGGCGTGATGGCTAAGCGATCTCAGCGAGTGGGAGCCTTAATGCGGCACGAAGCGTACGCGGGATACATATTTGCATCGCCTTGGATCTTTGGGTTTCTTGTGTTCATGATCGGGCCAATTGTAGCCTCTGTTGTCTTCAGTTTTTGCGACTACGATGTACTACATTCTCCACGATGGGTTGGTCTTGGAAACTATAAAGGGTTGCTAACCTACGATTGGAATCTGCTGTCGAAGGCGCTATATAATGCGGCGTTTTTGGCGGTGTTCGGATTGCCGTTGGGGATGATAACGGGTCTTGCTATAGCTATGCTACTCAATGCTAATGTCAAGGGTATGAGTTGGTATAGAACATTGTATTATTTACCGTCTATTGTGCCGGTTGTAGCATCGGCTGTGCTTTGGCTGTGGGTTTTGAATCCGCAGTATGGCATTGTAAATGCAGTGTGGAGGGTTACGCTCACGCAGTGGTTTGGATTGCAACCTCCGGGGTGGTTGAGTCAACCAACTGAGTTCTTTGGAGTAGTTGCTTGGCTTTGGAAGCATACTCTTGGATTGATAGGAGTACCTCTACCGTCGATTTTTGCGCATCCTCCTGGCTATTTGGGAGCAAAGTCTGCGCTAATAACTATGGGATTGTGGGGAGCAGGCGGTGGTATGATCATTTGGCTTGCTGGTTTGAAGGGCATCCCTGCTTCATACTATGAAGCGGCCGAAATAGATGGTGCATCGAAATGGCAACAGTTCCGTAACATCACACTTCCAATGCTCAGCCCTTATATCTTCTTCAATTTGATAATGGGGACAATAGGCGTGCTGCAGACATTTGATAACGTCTACGTTATGACCGGCGGTTCCGGAGGGCCGGTTGACTCTACTTTGGTACCCGTGTTGTACCTGTTTAGCAAGGCATTTAGGTATTTCAGCATGGGATATGCATCGGCGCTTGCATGGATGTTGTTCGCGATCATACTTGCGTTCACGCTTTTCCAGCTCAAGATCGCGCCACGGTGGGTTCATTATGAGGCAGAAAGAGGAAAGTAAAAATGCAAAACAACAAATTAGGAAAAGCGAAAGGCTTTGCTCTTCTGTGCTTAATATACTTGGGCTATTATTTGTTTTGGAAATGTGCGCATTCTCAGCAGCGCCATTGATGCAAACGCCGATTTGCGGGCTGTCCAGCTTAAATGGTTCGAGGAAGAGTTGGTAAAGACTAGAGCGGCAAATGCCAAGCATATTTTCGTGCTAACATACCATCCTTGGTTTGTCAACGATACTGATAAGGCTGACGCTTACCATAACATTCCGAAAATTGCGCGGCAAGAGTATCTCGATCTTATGCGAAGATTTGAAGTAGACTACACACTCGCCGGCCATTTAAATGCAGAGGCTAGCGAGCGTTATGAATGCATTTCCATGATTACGACAGCAGCTTTGAGCAAACTTTTGGGGAGAGATCCGGAATGTTTACAGGTTGTGAAGGTCTATCCGGACCGTGTAGAGCACGCTTATTATGCCTTAGACAAGGTGCCGGAAAGCGTTAAAATGTAGCCTGAGTTTGAGAATTTGAGAAATTTCTCGATCTACTTGAAGGTGGTTATATGGGTTTCTTCGGATGGGTCTTATTTATAACTATGGCGTTTTATGTAGTCGGCAGGTCGTTGTTTGTTCTGATCGACGGGTTCCAGCGCAAAGACGTGTGGTCAATTATTGAGTTCATAGTCTTGTATATATTTTCCTTTATCATAGCACTTATGTCCCCAAGGCTTATTGGAAAAGCCTCGATATTTAGTGGTGAGCTTCGTGTCGAATATATCGTAGCGATTTTCTTAACTGCAGCGGCGCTTGGGTTGTGGGCCATATCGTTTGCTTCACGCCCCAAGCTTACTTGGCATGACAAGAAGCGACGCAAGGAACTTTCCCGTCAGATAAAGCTTCATCTCGCACTCGTAACTGGCGCAATTATATTCTCAGTGCCTTTCTACTGGCTAATTACAACATCCTTAAAGCCGGACGAACGCACAAATATGTTCCCGCCAGACATTATACCAATGCGACAGCGACAGATAGAATGGGGTGGGGAGATGCGCAAGATCTATATTACGCGTTTTGACGGCAAAGATGTGCGGGTTATCAAGCTCAACGAGTTGGAAGGCGATAACTGGGAGGTGAGATTGCTTGATGGCAGTCGTGCGGTTCGTATCGTGTCCTCGGCACGAATTAGACCAGACCTATATCCAACAGCTTTGTGGAGTAATTATTCCGACGCATTAGAGTTCTTGCCGCCTGAATACAAGCGCGGGCTTGTTCCGCTTTGGAATACTGTAAAAGTGACAGCATTGGTGATAATTGGAACAGTGCTTTCTAGTTCACTTGTAGCATTTTCTTTTGCGCGTCTTCGATGGCCAGGGCGTGATCTTTTGTTCGTGATCATGCTCGCCACTATGATGATTCCAGGAGCGGTTACAATGCTTCCGGTGTTTCTGATTTTTCGTTGGTTGGGGTGGATAGATACTCTTCGGCCTCTTTGGTTCCCGGCATTTTTTGGAAGCGGATTCAACGTATTCCTACTACGGCAGTTCTTCATGACCATCCCTACCGATCTGGAGGACGCGGCGAAGATTGACGGTTGCTCGTTTTTCAGAATTTATTGGAATGTGATGCTTCCTCTTATCAAGCCTGCCCTGGCCGCGCTCACGATTTTCGCATTTATGGGGAGTTGGAACAACTTCATGGGCCCGCTGATCTATATTAGCTCACCCGAAAAGATGACGCTCGCCTATGCACTTCAACTTTTCCAAGGTGCACACGGCGGTGAGCCTGCTATGATGATGGCGGCAGCAACTCTAGTTATGCTGCCAGTCTTGGTGGTATTTTTCTTTACACAGCGGTATATGATACAAGGCGTAACGCTTACGGGGCTAAAATCATGAAAGACACAAGATAAAGGTGGTCTTACACTTTTATCTTTTTATATAGTGTAAGCGAATTGTTAAGGTGTTCTCTATTAAGCATAGATTTGGCAAAGGTAACTTAAAATGTTGGATTAAGTCTTGCTGATGCAACTAAAAGTTTCCAACGGACTTGCTCAATTGAGCTACTGGTGGGATTGTTCGTACATTTCCAGCGCAATTTGCAAGTTATCGCGGGCCAGCGAGTTGTTCGGATTTGCGTCCAGGGCTTTGCGCAACTCTGCAATTGCCTCTTTGATCATACCTTTAGTTAGATACGCAGCACCTAAATTGCTGTGCGCTTCCGAGTAATCTTTCCTAATTCTAATCGCGATGCGGAACTCCTTTATGGCCTCGTCCAACTTGTTCATCTGCATCAATCCACATCCAATGCTGTTGCGCGCTTCTGCAAAACTCGGCGATATTCGAACCGCTTCTCTTGCATGATAAATTGCTTTCTCAAGGTCTCCTTTTCTTGCTAGAGCACAAGCGAGATTGTAGTGAGCTGTTGCGTTATTGCGGGTTACTGCGAGGGCTCGCTGGAACAGGGAAATCGAGTTTCTCCAGTAACCCAATTGCACATAGGTAGATATGGCTAAGACTATCAATACTAAGAAAGCAGCAAAAGCAAGAGGGATCCGAATCGCTCTGTTATACAAGGGGCTGAAAAGTTCTGGTATTCCCCATGCGATCATTATGAAAATCCCGATCAATGGTATATACGTGAACCGGTCAGCCCAGCCGTGCTTGCCGGTCTGGATAATACCGATAACAGGTATTAGTGTAACGATATACCACATCCAGCCCATCAGCAAGAACCGATGCTTGCGAGCCGAAAGAACGCAGAATAAAGTTATAACAACAAGAAGAAAAGCAGAGCCTATTACCAACCAAACAGGCAAGCTACTACCCGGATGTGGATAAAACACTGCTAACTTGTTTGGCCAAATTGTTTTCGCAAGATAGCGGGCATAACTGTAAACGGCAACAGCAACCCGCACTCCTATAGGTTGCATGACCGCATTCATTCTATCTTGCACAGTGATTGTGATTACACACGAACCGGCAGAGAGTACCAATAGAGGTATTTTCTCAACAAACTCACTTCTCAGCGATTTGAAACGACACAGCGGCCAGTAGTCTAGAAGCATTAAAACTATTGGGAATGTTACAAGAATTGGCTTCGCCATTAATCCCAGTATAAGCGTTGCCGCTACCAAAAGGTATTGAGCAACGCCGGGCCGCCTTACATAGTTCGCGTAGGCAATTATACCTAGCATCCAGAATAAACCAGACAACACATCCTTGCGCTCAGCAATCCAGGCGACGGACTCGATGCGCAACGGATGCAGTGCAAACAGTGCAGCAACGAATGCGCTTCGCCAGGTTGAGTGGGTCAGACTTAGGAGGCAGATGAACAACAATAGGGTGTTTA